>Ga0172381_10005754_pt1 | contig 12524 bp, 17 predicted proteins | sample Leawel6488metaG_FD_119754 | JGI IMG/M metagenome (GOLD analysis project Ga0172381, IMG submission 119754) | Leachate microbial communities from a municipal landfill in Southern Ontario, Canada - Leachate well 64-88 metaG | ecosystem: Engineered > Solid waste > Landfill > Unclassified | place...
ATCGGCGACAGTGCCGTTATCGGCGGCGGCGCCAGGATCGGCGACAGTGCCGTTATCGGCGACAGTGCCTGGATCGGCGACAGTGCCGTTATCGGCGACAGTGCCAGGATCGGCGGCGGCGCCAGGATCGGCGGCGGCGCCAGGATCGACGACGAGCGGAAGGGCGTCATCAAATCCCTAGTCATCCTTGGGGTGGGCGAGACCCGCAACATTACGGCCTATCTCTGCGACGACGGCCTGGTAGTCAACATCGGCTGTCTGGGCGGAGGACGCGGCGTCACGGCCACCGCCGCCCACAAAGCCATCAAGGCGAAATACCCAGACCCCAAACACCCCTACCACGCCGCCATGCGGCTGGTCGAGGCGTGGGGCAGGTTCGAGGGCAAGAAGCCATGAACCACGAACAAGAGGTAGTCGTCTCCTTTTCCCGCGAGATACTCGACGGCATCATGGGGCTGGCGAGGTTTCAACGTCATAAAACCGTCACAACAATTGAACCATAAGGAGTTATAACAAATGTCCGTCACCATCGCAAGCCTGGAGCTGGAGAACGTCAAGCGCGTCTCCGCCCTCACGCTCTCCCCCAGCCCCGCCGGGCTAACCGTCATCGGCGGGGGCAACGGGCAGGGGAAGACCAGCGTCCTCGACGCCATCTGCTTCGCCTTGGGCGGGGAGAAGTTCCGCCCGGGCAACCTCGCCAAGGACGGCGCCGCAAGCGACCCGCACATCAAGCTCACGCTCTCGAACGGTTTGATCATTGAGCGGCGGGGAAAGAACGCCAGCTTGAAAGTCACCGACCCCAGCGGAGCCAAGGCCGGGCAGTCGCTCCTGGACAGCTTCGTGGAGGAGCTGGCCTTGAACCTGCCGAAGTTCCTGGAGGCCAAGCCCCAGGAAAAAGCCAAGACGCTGCTCAAGATCATCGGCGTCGGCGACAAGCTGGAGGCGATTGACAAGGAGGAGAAAGACCTCGTCCAGGAGCGCGAGGCGGAGGGGCGCAACGCCCGGCGCAAGCTGGCCCACTGGCAGGAGCTGCCCTTCCACGAGGACGCCCCCGCCGCCCCGGTGGACGAGTCCGCGTTGCTCGCCGAATACCAGCGCGCCATGACCGCCAACAACGCCAACGCCCGTTGCCAGGTGGAGCTGGACGCGCTGATAGCCAAAGGCAAGGCGCAATCCGAGCGCGTGGAAGCGCTCAAGGAAATGCTTCGCCAGGCCGAGGCGAGTCTTGCCGCCATGCGGGAGGAGTACAACCGCCACCCCGTCCCTACCGCCGACATTTCCACCGCCGACATCGAGGGGCGCATCGCCGCCGCCAGGGCGACCAACGCCAAGGCGCAAGCAAACGCCGTCAAGACCCAGGCGAAGACCGAGTCCGACGCGTCCCAGGCGGAATATGACAAGCTCACGCAGAAGATCGACGGCGCGAGGGAGCGGAGGAAAGTGCTGCTCAACTCCGCCCCCATGCCGCTGGCCGGGCTGTCGGTCGAGGACGGCGAGCTGCGCTACCAGGGAAAATCCTGGGACTGCATGGCCAGCTCGGAGCAGCTCCGCGTCGGGGTGGCCATCGTCCGGGTTTTGAAGCCGGAATGCGGCTTCGTGCTCTTGGACAAACTGGAGCAGATGGATCTGCAGACGATGGAGGACTTCGGCGCCTGGCTGAAGAGCGTCGGCTTGCAGGGCATCGCAACCCGCGTCTCGAAGGGGGAGGAATGCTCCATTATCCTGGAGGACGGCCATGGGCGCTAAACTGACAGGGGAATCGGCGCTCGGCATCATCGGGACGCTGGCCACCGCCGCAGAGGATTGGGCTGACCAGGCGAACCGGCTGAACGACCAGCTTTTGGCGCAGCAGCGAACGACACTACAGGAAGCCTCAATGGTGGATAAATTACGGGAGCGGGTCGCCAAGCTGGAAGCGGAGAAAGCCACGCTGCTTGCCCAACTCTCCCCGCACATCCCCCAAAAGGTGGAACCATGAACCCCACCATGGAGCTTTGGAACCAGGTCTGCCAGACCAACCCTGAAACAACCAAGCAGGTAAAGACGCGTGGCGGCTTTACCACCATTTGCGCCCAGGCGCAGGCCAAGCGCGCCACCGAGCTGTGGGGGCCGTATGGAAAGGCCTGGGGGATGAAGCAGCTCCGTTTCGGCTACGTCAACGGCGAGAAGGGGACGCCCTCCAACATCTGGATCGAGGCAATGTTCTTCTATCCCGGAGCGGAGTTCGAGGTAAGCACGGACATGCCTTTCGCCCCCAACGACGAATGCCGGAAGAAGCTCACGACGGAATGCCGGAGCAAGGCGTTGTCCCTGCTTGGCTTCAACTCCGACGTGTTTGAAGGCCGCTACGACGACAACCGCTATGTGTCCGAGATGCGCGCCAAATTCGGCAACAACACCCCCGCCGCCGCCTCGACCGTAGAGGTGGCGCGAAATCCGCCAGTCTCTACGCCGCCGCCCGGCCAATGGCCGCCGCCCCCGATCCGCCAGCCCCAACCCATGCAGCAATGGGCGCCCGCCCCGACGGCGGCGCCATATCAACAGCAACCACCAAGGAGGTAACATGCTGTACGCGTTCGACATCGAGACCATCCCCAACACCGAAATGCTCGGCAGGCTGCCGGAGCCAGAGGTGAAGACCGGGAACCTCAAAGACCCGGACAAGATCGCCGAGAAGATCGCCGAGGCGAAGCGGGAGCAGATCGAGAAAATGGCGCTCAACCCCCTTTACGGGAGGATCGCTTGCTTCGTCCTGCTCAACGAGGGCAACGTGAACCGCGTCGCCCTGCCGACCATCGACGACAAGGGCGAGGCCGAGCTGCTTGAGCTGCTCTTCGCGGCCCTCGGCGGAACGGAGGACGTGCGGCTGGCGACCTGGAACGGGAACGGATTCGACCTTCCCTATGTCTACCGCCGCGCCCTGCTGCTGGAGGTGGATCCCCGCGAGTTCTCCGCGCCCTCGCTGGAGCACTGGACGAAGCGGTACTCGACCAAGCCCCACGCCGACCTCATGCAAATCTGGGGCGGCTGGAGCTCCCAGGGCTTCGCCAAGCTCGACGACGTGGCCGGGGCTTTGCTCGGCGCCCGCAAGCTCGAGGTGGACTTCAAGGAGTTCCCGGAGCTGTTGAAGACCGAGGACGGCAAGAAGAAGCTGCTCGACTACTGCGAGCAGGACACGCGGCTCACCCTCGACCTGTTCGGCAGGTTCCAGGGGATACTTTTTTAAGAAAGTTCGGAGTTCGGAGTTCGGAGTTCGGAGTTGGAAAGGCAGGAGGAAGGTTCGGAGTTTAGGAAGAAATTTGGGGGCGGGGAGGTCCCGCCTCGCATAAACAGCAAGCAGAGAAAAGGGAAAGAAGATGTTCAGAAACGAAGGTGATTTCAGGGTCAGGGTCGAAAACGCGTTCTTGTCCGAGGCAAAGTTCGAGGACAGCGATTTCGACGTGGTCGTCGCCGTGGCGACCGAGGACGGTCAGCGCGACGAGTGGCGCGGCAAGTGGGGCAACTACCCCGGCCCCGGCACGGCCTCGGACAGGACGCAGAGCCAGCTCACCATGGAGACGCTCCGCAAGCTCGGCTTGCAGGGCGAGGACATCCAACCCTATCTCCAGTGGGGCCAGGACGGCGCGGCGGTGATCCCGGCGTTGATCGGAGCGGAGACCATGGCGACGGTCAAGGCCTCGACCAGCAAGACCAGCGGCAAGGTCTACTACAACGTGGCCTACCTGGGCGGCAACGCCTCGAAGCCGCTGAGCTTCGAGAAGTTCCAGCGGTTCTTCGGGCAGCAGCAGCAGCCGCCCCCCCCGCAGCAGTACCAGCAACCGCAGGGCTACCAGGCTCCGCCGCCGCCACCGCAGCAATACCAGCAGGCTCCGCCCCAGCAGTACCAGCAGCCCCCGCCCCCGGCGCCGCAGTTCCAGGCTCCGCCGCCGCCCCCGCCCCCGCAGGGCTATCCCCAGCAGCAGCAGGCCGCTCCCGGGCAGGCCACGACGAACCCCTTCTAAAGGGTAGCTCGCCATGCGGATCATCATAGACACCCGCGAACAAACGCCTTGGGCGTTCCCGCCGTTCGTCCAAACGACGGTGGGGACGCTCAAGACGGGCGACTACGCGCTGGAGGGCGACGAGGGCGGCTTCGTCATCGAGCGGAAATCGCTCAACGACTTCCTCTGCACCATCTCCACCGGCTGGCCCCGGTTCTCGGCGGAGCTGAACCGGGCGGCGGAGCTGGAGCGTTTCGTCATCGTCGTCGAGGGGAGCTTCTCCGACTGCTGTTTCAGCGAGCGGAACGGCGAGATCATCCCTCCGGCGCACGAGCACTACATGTTGACGCCGCAGTTCGTGAAGAAACGCCTGGCGGAATTGACGGTGGCCCGCGGCGTCCCGGTCAGCTTCGCGGGGAACCCGGAGCTGGCCGAGGCGTTGGCCCTGGCCTACTTCCGCGAGCGGGCGGCGGCCTTGAAAAAGGAGATCGATTTCTGATGCAACTCAATGTAAAAGTGGAACGGGTCATCTATCCCCTGATGGTGGACACCAAGAGCGACGCGAAAAATAACGGCAACGACTTCTATGTCCTGGGCACCAATCACGGCGTGGTCAAGGGCTGCGTGAAATGGCGCCCGGCGGAGGGCGAACTGCTCACCTTGGAGGGGCAGCACGTCGTCTACAAGGGCGAGAAGGTGTTCAAATTCACGGCGGCGCGCCTCAACCTCCCCATCGACGCCAAGGCCAGGTTAATGTACGCGGCGGAGCGCACCCTTGGCATCGGCCCGGTCATGGCCGCGGCGATTTGGGAGCGCTTCGGCGAGAACTGGGCGGAAGTGGACTCGGCGCAAATCCCGCACATGGCCAAGAAGGTGGAGTTGGAGCTCAAGCAGACCGCAGCGGCCCTGGCCAACGACCAAGCCAAGGCCGACACCTTCGCGTGGCTCATGGAAAAGGGCTGCACCATCGAGCTGGCCGCGGCCGCCTGGGGCGAATGGGAGGGCGACGCCATGGGCGTGGTCAACAAGGACTGCTACCGCTTGGCCGACCTGCCGCACTTCTCCTTCATCAACATCGACCAGAAGGTGCGCCCCAGTTTCGGGATCGGCGACGACGACCCCCGCCGAGTCCGGGCGGCCGTGACCTATTCGCTGGGGCAGCTCACCTCGTCCGGCTCCACCGTGGTCGAATGGTGGCGGCTGGAAAGCGAGGCCATGCGCAACCTGGGGCTTCCCGCCGAGCGTGTCGCCGAGGTGGTCAAGGAGATGTTCGAGGCCGGGGAGCTGAAGAAGTTCCCCGGGCGGAAACTGGTGGCGTTGCCCCGGCACTACGACGCGGAAATGGCGATCTGGAACTACATCATGGCCGCTGACGCGGCCTGAAAGGACAACATGGACGCACAAAAAGAATATGAGGAGCTAGTCCAGTGGATACGTCCACAACTCAAGGCCAACGCCGAGAAGAAGTGGTCGGAACTGCGGAAGCGCCAGCGGCAGGACATCGACAAGGCGCTGTCCGACCAGCCGGAGGAAATCCGCGAGGCCGTCGCCAAGGCGCTCATGGGCCGGGGGAAGAAAGCCCCGGACGTGATGGAGCGAGTGGAGATCCGCCAACTCAAGACGAAGCTCGACGGCTATCTGCTTTTCAACGGGAGCCCCCTGAGATGAAACTCGACGACACCCAATTGGCCGCGGTGGACTTCGCCTTGTCCAAGCGCGTCAGCGTCATCAACGGCGGGGCGGGGACGGGCAAGACGACCATCGTAAAAACCATCGCCGACCAGCTCAAAGCCAACAGAAGACCTTTCGCCCTCTGCTCGCCCACCGGCAAGGCGGCGGCGCGGTTGAAAGAAGCGACCAGGCATCACGCCTCGACAATCCATTCATTGCTCAAGGGGCCGCCAGGAGGCCCTTTCCAGTGCGAGACGCTCAAAGGCACCGTCGTCGTCGTGGACGAGAGCTCCATGGCCGACAGCTGGCTTTTGGCCGAGATCGTCAAGCGGGAGCCGGACAAGCTGGTTTTGGTCGGCGACCAGGCGCAATTGCCGCCCGTCGGCCACGGGCAGCCATTCCACGACATCATCGCCATCCAGCCTGGGCTGGTAAAAACCTTGACGACCTGCTATCGGCAGAGCGAGGCGGTGTTCAAGGCCGCGATGGCGATCCGCCGGGGTGAATGCCCCGTGGACCACGAGGAGAGCGCTGGCGAGCGCTGGGACATGTTCGCCACCGGCGAAGCCGCCCGGACGGAGGAGGTTTTGGTGACTTGGGCGAAGCAAGGCTTTTTTGATTTCTCCGTGGACACCATCCTTTGCCCCCGCAACGGCAAGCGAGACCAGGGCGGGGGCTTCCCGCCCTCCACCTTGAACTCCTTGAACCGCGCCATCGCCCGCGTCCTTTTCCCCGGGCGCGAGGACGACGGCATGATTGAGGGCGACCGGGTGATCTGCACCGAGAACCAACCGGAGCTGGACGTGTGGAACGGCACCACCGGCACCATCCAGAGCATCGACCGGGAGGGGCGGCTATACATTAAACTCGACATCCCCATCGTGGACACGGAGCACACTGACGACCCAGAGAACCCCGTCTATAAAGACATCGTGCTGTTCGAGAAGGACAAGCGGAAGCACCTTGACCTCGCCTACGCCTTGACCGTCCACCGGTCGCAAGGCAGCCAGTACGGCAAGGTGGTTTTCGTCTGTCTGAAACGCGACAGCCGCGCCCTGCTCGACCGTTCCCTGGTCTACACCGGCGTCACGCGGACGAAGAGGCAATGCGTGGTGGTCGGGGAGATGCCGGCCTTCCGCGAGGCCGTCGGCACCGTCCGGGGCAAGCAGACCGTTTTGCAACTTATGGCGGAGGGCATGTGATGAAATTCTACGACTACGACGAGATCAAAGCGGCGGGGGATTGCCTGGCCTTCGCCAAGGAGCTTGGCTTGCCAGTCAACGCCGAGGGGCGCTGTCCGGCCACCTGGCGCGGCGGCACCAACGACACGTCGGTCTCCATCAACAAGGACGGCTGGCACGACTTCGCCACCGAGGAGTCCGGCTCCATCATCGACCTCTGCGCCCTCGTGAAATTCCACCTGAAAGACACGATGAAGGCGCAGGAGTTCCTGGGCGAGCGCTACGGGCTCAAGGCGAAAGGCCAGACCCGCCCCCACGCGGGCTTGAACGAGCTCCATGAGCGGCTCCTGGCCGACGGCTTCCAACAGATCGCCGAGTACCACTACCGCAATCTGCTTGAGGAGATCGTCCACACCGTGATCCGCATGGAGAAAGCCTTGCCCGACGGCGGCAAGAAAAAGGAGTTTTTGCAGAAGACGCCGCGGCACTGGGGCTTGTCCGGCGTGACGACCATCCTCTACAACCTGGCAAACGTCGTCAAAGCCGACTGGGCGCTCGTGGTCGAGGGCGAGAAGGACGCGGACCGGCTCATCTCCCTGGAGCTGCCTGCGACGACCTGCTGCGGCGGGGCGAAGAAGTGGAACGACAGCTACTCCGACGCGCTGGCGGGCAAGGACGTGGTCATCCTGCGCGACAACGACGCGCCCGGCCTGGAACACGCCGAGATGGTGGCGGCGTCGTTGCTCGGCAAGGCGCGGCGGGTGAAGATCATCAACCCCAGCGACCTGCCCAAGGGCGACGTGTCGGACTACCTGGACGCCGGCCACAGCGTGGAGGAGCTGCGGGCGTTGATCCACGACGCCCCGGAGATCAAGCCCGCCGACCTGGCCCTCCTCGGCGACGCCAGCGCCGTCCGGGAGGCCAAGGAGGCGAACGCCCTTCCCTTCCGCAACTTCGTCCCGACGAAGGTGCAGATCGGCGAGCGGTTCAAGATCGAGAAGCAGCCCCGGCAGATCAACGAGCTGATAACCGACGTCCATCGCCGTTTCATCGGCTTCCCCCGCAAAGTGGGGGAGCAGCTCTTCGACCATGACCGGGACAGCGGACGCATCTGCCAAATCTACCGCCAGGCGTCCCTGTTCGCGTGGATCCAGCGCAAGTCGAAACAGAAGGTCGAGTGGAACAACAACGAGGGCTGCGCCAGCCGCGACGAGCTGTATGAGGGGCTGCTGTCCGACGCCAGGCGCTACGAGGCCATCAGCCACGTGCCGGACTGGCCGAGGCGCGACGACGTCTACTACGCCCACCCGGCCTTGCCGAAGCCATGCCCGGAGCATTCCCGTTTCGAGGGCTTCGTGAACTTCTTCGCGCCCGCCGACGACAGCTCGCGCGTCTTCCTGAAAGCCTTCGTCTGCGCCCCGCTCTACTACATCCGGGGCATCCCCCGCCCCTTGTGGATCATCGACTCGGAGGACGGCCCCGGCACCGGCAAGACCACCATCGTCGAGTGCGTCGCAAACCTCTATTCCGGCGCCCCCATCTCCACCTCGGCGGCGGAGTTGAAGAAGAATTTCAACGAGCTGACCAAGCGGATCGTCTCGAACGAGGGGCGGCAGGCGCGGGTGCTGCTGCTGGACAACGTGACCGGCACCTTCTCCTGCTCGGAGCTGGCGGACCTGGTGACCAAGCAGGACATCAGCGGCCGCTCGCCGTGGGGGCGCGGCGAGGAGACGAGGCCGAACAACCTCACCTACGTCATCACGGCCAACTCGGCCAACATCGACAACGACCTGGCGGCGCGCGCCTATTACATCCTGGTCAAGCGGCCGGAATGGCGGGCGGACTGGAAAAAGGCCGTCATGGCCTACGTCGAGAAACACCGCCTCGAAATCTTCGCCGACATCGTGGACATCCTGGGCGCGCACAAGGCGTTCGAGCTGCCGCCCAGCACCCGCTGTCCGGAGTTCGAGACCTGCGTCCTCCAGGCGCATTGCCCCGACGTGGAAGCCTACAGCCAGGCCATAAAAATGCTGCTCGACCAGAAGACTGAGAGCAACGTCGAGGAGGAGCAGGCCAAGCGCATCGAGGAGACCATCCGTTTCGGGCTGCTGGAGATCGACGCCACGCCGCTTGTCAACCCCGACCTCCACCGGGTGTTCATCCGGACGGAGGTCGTGGAGGATTGGCTGGAGAAGGCTGGGTTGGGCGGTTGGAACGCCATGCAAACCATCCGCAACCTGGCGAAGCTGGAGCTGCTGCCCGCCATCAACAAGAAGGTGAGGCGCTGGCCGCACCACGGCAAAGACCGCCGCAGCGGCGTCCTCTGGGAGCCCTTGGGGAACATGCCCCAGGACGCCACCGCCCGCATCATCGGCAAGACCGGAAACCGCAAAATCGGCGAGGTGTTCCTATGAGAAAAAACCCTTGGAGCGGCATCGAAAACCACCCGAAAACCGGGCTTTCCGCGCCTTGGAGCGCTTGGAGCAGCGGCGTGTTTGCCCAAAAAGGGGGCAACAAGAATGCCATTGCTCCATTGGAGCGCCTTGGAGCAAAAGTTTCACAACAAAATTTGTGGCGTGATGAAATACCCAAAATGGCATGGAGCGCCTTGGAGCAGTTGGAGCACAACAAAATTTGTAGCCGCGAAAACTTCGCCAGCTCCTATGGAGCAGTTGGAGCAGCTCCAATGCGCCACAGCCTCAGCCCAGCCTCGCTCCAAGGTGGGGGAATTTTTGTAAATCCCTTTCCCTCTTCCTCTTATATCTTTTGCTCCAAAGCTCCATACCTATATATAATAAATAAATATAGGAGGATAATAATAGAGGATATAGGGGACTACTACTGGCCTGCACTATTCGCGCGCGAGGGACGTGGAGCGGCTGTAGCATGAGCAAAAAACTGATGGCGGCCATCGCCGGGCTGCGGCTTTCGATCCCCCTTTGCAACCACCGGAATTTCGACTTGGAGGCGGCGTCCTACGTCGAGGCGATACTGGCGGAGCCGCGGCGGTACCGGGAGTTGACCGCCATGTTTTGGGAACGCATCCAGGACTTCCAGGCGGTGGACAAGAGCCATGTCCCGCCCGCCCTGTGCAGGAAAAACAACGAGGCGGCCGGCGAATGGCTCGACCGCTGCTACGAGAAGGGAGGCTACGCGAGATGAGGACGGTTCGGCTACGGGTGTCGGAGGCGCTGGCGGAGGCGTTGCGCCAGGCCGCCGGCGAGCACGGCATGACCATCAACGAGGTGGCCCGCCGGGCGCTCCGGAAGTTCAACCGGCAGTTTCCGGGAAATGTAGAGGAATTGAGGAAATGTGAAAACCTCTACGGCGGGAAATTGGTGGAGGTTTTGAACATGGAGATCCCGGAGGGCCTGATTCCGCCGGAAGTGGCCCAGATTCGCGAGATATTGGCATGGCGGCTGTCAACCACGCCCCCGCCCCCTAAAACGCGCCAGGAGGCTTCCGTGCATCAGGAAACGCGTTATTTGGCCGGGTTGGAGGAAGGGGTGCGGGAGTTGTCACGGCTTTTGGGAGGGTTCGGCCATGCCTAGGACAACGACGGCGACGAACCCCCAGGGCGTGGCGATCCATTTCGACGAGGCGGAGCACCGCTACTGGACGGAGAGGCGCGACGAGTTCACCAGCGTCTCGCAACTGGCGAAGGAGTTCTTCCCGGCCTTCGACGAGTTGGGGACGGCAACGCGTGTGGCCGTCCGGGACCAGCGCCCCGTGAAGGAAGTCCTCGAGGCGTGGGCTGCGAAAGGCCAGGCCGCCTGCGACTTCGGCACCCGCGTCCACGAGAACTGTGAGAACCAGATGAAGGGCGCGGGGGAACTCCACCAGCCACGGGACGAGAGGGAGCGGCGGGCGTTCCGCCTGGCCTTCGACGCCGTGGAGAGGTTGCGGGGGCGCTACCGCTTCGTGGAGGCCGAGAAGATCGTGTTCAGCGAGCGCTACGGCGTGGCCGGCACCGTCGACCTGATGATGCTGGACACGCCGTCGCGGGTGATGCTGCTCGACTACAAGACCAACCGGGAGATAAAGACGGAGGGCTTCCGCGGCGAGAAGGGCAAGCCCCCGGTGACACACCTGGACAACGCCAACTACTGGCATTACGCCCTGGCGATGTCGCTCTACGAGAAGCTGCTCCGGGACGGCGGCTACATTGGCCGCGACGTGCCGGTGACCCGCGCCCTGGTGCATTTCCCGCCGGAGGCCGACAAGCCGGAGTGGATCGAGCTGCCGGACTTGTCCAGGGAGGCGGCCGATGTGCTGCTCTGGCACGCAACCAACGGCTGGGACGAGGTGCCGTTTTAACACCAACAGGAGATTTGACATGCAACTTGTCGAAATCGGCAACATTGAGGTTTTCGGGGAAACGCTGAACAACGTGGCCATGATCCAGTGCGACAGCCCGGACGAGTGCCGGGAGTTGGCGAAGCTTCTCTACCAGGAGGTCGAGGTCAAGAGAAAGGATTAGGTGTCGAAATGAGCTATGTGAACTGCAAGTTGGCGGCCAGCCGCAACAAGTACGGACAAGTGTCAATCGACGCCGTCCGGGAGTTGACGGATTGGTTGACGGGCGACACGGAATCGCAACCGCTGGACAAAATGGAAAACACCGAGGGCTGTTTCCAGGCGGGCGAAAGCCCGAAAATGGATCCGGAAAAAGTTAAGGCGCTAATATGGTGGCTCCAGGAGGTGTTGCACATCATCCCAGACAGCTATGAGTGCTGCGACTGGTGCGGCGCGTGGTTCGACACGGGGGAGCAGGGCGATTTCATCGACAAGAGCGACTCCGATTTGCGGGCGTGGATCAAGAAAGAGTTCGGCAGGCGCATGTCCTTGAAAGGCATGGATGGCAATAATTACTGCGGCACCTCTTGCATGGTCGCGGACATTGAAAAACATAACCAAAAGGGGGCTTGACATGATTCCATTGCCGACAAGGAAAGGAAGCCTTTGGGGGACGGAGTATGATGTCGTCCCCTACCTGATCGAAGCGATCCACGGTGATGGCAAACGGTGGATTTGGTATGAGTATTTGGAGGACCGCCCCAACTTCTATGTCGTGCGCGTCGATTCCAGTTGCAATCTCGGCACCGACGACGTCGACAACGACGACGATTATGCCGTTGTCGACTGGATCGATGAACAAATCAGGGATGAGGGGATGTGTTTTCTCTCCGAAGAACAGTACGAGGAGTACAGCGAAAATGGCTACATCGAGGATGGGACTGATTTTCCGGCTCCACCGCTTGAGATGCCGTGTGGCAGCGCCTGGGGAAAATACACGCCGGATGAGGAGGATTTGGTTGCGGCGGGCTCGCCACGGGAGGTGCCGAGGTGAAAGACTGCGACGAGCTGCTCGCTCGGCTTAGCGGGCGCGAGGACATTTGTGGTGGCTGTGGGTGCCACATCAACATCCATGACCCCGATGGCTATGCCGTCTGCGAGCAATGCGGCAAGAACTTTTGCCCAGAATGCGCCCGGCATGAACTGCATGACGATGTATGGGTGTGCGACCGCTGCGAAGAAGCATAACGAAAGGAGCTTGACGAAAGATGAACTACACAAAAGAGCAGCAACGCTACATCGAAAGCGTCGGCGGGGCGGCGCATATCAGCGCAGTGGAAATCATCGGGGAGCTGGAGCGCAAACTTGAGGCCGCCGGGAGCAAGGTTGAAATCCC
>Ga0172381_10005755_pt1 | contig 12524 bp, 11 predicted proteins | sample Leawel6488metaG_FD_119754 | JGI IMG/M metagenome (GOLD analysis project Ga0172381, IMG submission 119754) | Leachate microbial communities from a municipal landfill in Southern Ontario, Canada - Leachate well 64-88 metaG | ecosystem: Engineered > Solid waste > Landfill > Unclassified | place...
AGCTTCACGTTAGCGGTAAAATTTACTGATTTAGTTCATTACAAGGGCTTTAAAGCCCACGAGAAAGGGGGTGCGCAACATGCGCACCTTAGTTGCGGTTTCTGCGATCGCCCTCGTGGCGATCGCACTGGCTGTACCCGCCGAGGCCGGCGGGATCGACATCCAGGTCCAGTTCGGGCCTGGGTGCTTGCCGCCGCCAGTGTACGTGCAACCGGCGAGACAGCCGGTGATTGTACGCTGGTCGGATGGCTCAACGTCTGTGGTCTGGGTACCGGTTGAGCCCCAGCCACAGATCGTTGTCCCGATCCAGCAGCAGTGGCAACCCCAACCTTGGGGTTGCCAACCGCCACCCCGGGGCGGGCACGACCATCACTGGGGCAGTCCACCGCCCCGCCACCACGATGGATGCGGACGCGACAGTCGCGTCCGCCACGGCGGACCACGCCGTCCCCGCTGACAACACTAGGTCGCGCTTACAACCTGTTCCCGACGAGCGCGACCTACCCCGATTTGGCTGGTAACCCCTGTCCCCCCTCCCTGCAGGGTGCCCACTCCAGCCAAATAGTGCGGGCTGCCCACCCGCACGCTACACGGCCCGAGCGAGAGACTTACGTCTTTTTGCTCGGGCCGCACTTATTTATAAACTAATTTGCTAACTCCCAACCTTTTTCGGTCAAACCAAACTCAATAGTCCCAACCTCGTCCGTTCTCAAAATTTCCGCCGAAACACTCTCATAAAAATTAATCGTCCTATCCGACGGGTGACCATAGCGGTTTGGCTGACCAACCGAGATCACAGCATATTGAGCGGCAACCTTTTTCAGCAAACTTTCGTTAATTCCATTAGCCGAACCATGGTGGGAGGCCTTAACAATCTGTGATTTTAAAACAGCATCCAAATTTGCAGAGGATATTTCACCTAGAACCTTACTTTCCCCATCGGCAAGCATCATCACATCAGCATCTCCCGGTGCATCAAATTTCATAATCAGAGAACTGTCATTTGACGATAATTCATCCAACTGATCCTTGTATGGCCACAAAACATCAATCGAAAAAAATTCTCCAAACTCTACTTGGTCGCCAGCGCTAAATTCAAATTTAGATATCTTCTTCTCGTCAATTTTTTTGGATATCCTTTGGAAAGTCCTTGAATCTGCTCGTTTGCCGGTAGTATATAAATTACCGATTTTATAAGAATCTAAAATGTATTCAAACCCTCCGATATGATCAAGATCAGGATGTGTCAAAAAAACATATTCTATTTTTCTGTCAGACGGCGGCATCACCGCAGAAAGCTGATCCAAAACTGTCTCATCCGGACCAGCATCAACCAATATTTGCACTGATCCAGGCAAACTAAAAACAGCCGAATCACCCTGACCAATATCTAAAAAAAAGACCTTGGCCAATGTGTTAACACTCGGGTTCGCTTTTACTAAACCAAAATAATAAACCCAAACACTCGAACACAATAGCACAAGCAAAATTGCAATAAGTTCAAAACTTAATTTTTTGGGCTTTATCATAAGTCATTGATAAATATACAACAACTACCGATATAATCACATAATATAAAATTAAGCTTACAATATTAAAACTGATACTTTGGAAATTAAATACCTCAAAAGAAGATGATACTTCAATCACTTTCTTTATATATAATACAGGTAAACTAAACATTATACTTACTATCACCGCCATTCTTAAATTGATGGCAGCAACTATAAGACCGATAAAAACCACTGACATTGCCAGTGGAACAATTGGTAAGATAAAAATATTTGAAACAAGACCAATTAAACTTATACGACCAAAATGATAAAGCAATACACCAAAGCAAAGTAATTGCGCCATTAAACTTTCGATAAAAATTGCCGCTATAGAAGAAAACCACCGATTTTCTTTTATAAAGTATGAGATTTTTTGAGAATATATAATACCTATTGTCGCCAAGAAACTAAGCTGGAAACCAATGTCAAAAATAACAAATGGATTAACAACCATCATTATAAGGGCCGCCAAGACCAGCAAATTTATTGGCAAGCCCTTTCTGCCAACCATCTTGGCAATAATCGCTGTCGAACCCATAATAGCCGCGCGTACGACAGAAGATGAAAATCCTGTCATAAAACAAAACACAATTAAAACCAAGATGCTTACATAAAACGCTTTCTTTTTACCGATAGCATTTCTAAGCAGTCTAAAAAACCCAACCAAAATAATCGAAACATTATACCCAGAGACTGCCGTTATATGAACAAGTCCGGAGTTCTTAATTTTTTTGCTAAACGAATCCGAAAAATCCGGATTGCCAAAAACAAGCCCTTTTGCCAACTGACCAGAATCTCCCGGGATTAAAACATTAAAAATCCCATCAATTTTTTCGCCTACAAGATTAAAAAAATTTTTTATCGAAAATGCAGATGAGATAATCCTAATTTCATCCGTTTGGACAACCCAATCGGTCGAATATTTTGCCAGATAATATTTATTCATTTCTTGCTCTTTAACTACAGCATCATCATCAACACAAACAAACAATTTATCAGAAATTTTATAAGGCAATTCTTTTGTTGTTTTGACTACTAGATTCCCAGAAGATGAACTTACTGCTAACTCTGAGGCACCGGATAACTCACGTACATCCCGCAAAATAAACTCACCGCAACCGTTAAAATAACCTATAGGTCCAATTAACCCAAAACCGCAAGACAATAACATTCCAGCGTAAACCACGATAAGTATAAGCGCCAAAATATATAATTTTTTAAAAACAAAAATCAACAATCCAGCCAAGATCACACAAGAAATAATTGTAAATATCTTTTTTTCGCACAGACCAAAACTCGCGGCTAAAGAAATTCCAAGACACAGCGAAAACATCAACCACATCGGCAAATCAATTTGGGAGATTTTTTTTGACAGCCATCGGATCATCTAGGATAATGTTAGCAACAATCATGAGAAATCAAAGAACCATATCAAACCTCTTTATTGCGAGCGTACTGGTTGTTGTTGTAACAACATTCGGATTATTTGCCAACTTTAAAATCCAGGCCGATAGCTATCCGGGTTACGCATCAGCCAAATTACAATTTAAGATTAAATCAGCGACAAAACAAAATATAGAAATCGAAGCAAGATTTATGTCCACCGACCCGACGGTTAAAAAATACAATTATAAAAAAAGGACTTTCACAGTAAAAACAGGAACGACATCTATCAATTGGACCATTAGAAAAATCGCTCCGGGAGCTAAGTTAGTGAAAATTTATGCAAACAAAACTTTTTCTCCGGATGAATATATTACAACAATGTCAGCAGATGAAATTTCAACGATTGGACCATTTCAATGGATCGATCCAGTAGCAGCAACTACAACACCAACGATTGCCCCAACACCAACCGTTTCAAAAACCCAACCCGCTATACCAACTCCTGCAGTTCCAGCAGCACCTTCCTCAACCGCCACCGTGACATCAACCTCTGGCGACTATCTTTCGCTTCCGGGTGGGCTATAAAATCTAGACAAAACGGCTAAATTACAGTAATCTACGTTTCTAGGAGTTTGGATATGAAAAATAAAAAATCGCCAACAAAAAACGAAATCAATGAATTAAAACATGGCTGGCAAAGAACCCAAGCAGATTTTGAGAATTTTAAAAAAAGGGTTGAAAAAGAAAAACAAAGTTGGAATGAAGAGGGCAAAATAGAGGCATTTAACCAAATTATTCCTGTTTTAGATAATTTGGTCGCTGCCACAAACCATCTACCCGAGTCACTTAAGCAAGACGGATGGGCGCAAGGCATTATGTTTATAGTAAAACAAGTGCAACAAACTTTAGAAAATCTCGGGATATTACGAATTTCACCTAAAGTAGGTGACAAATTTAATCCTAATTTTCACGAAGCCGTAAGCGTAGAAAAAAATGACCAAATTGACAGTGGGTGTATAATAAATGTTGAAAATAGCGGATATTTAATAGGTAACAAATTAATACGCCCAGCAAAAGTAAGGGTAAGTGAGTAAATGACAAACGAAGTCAAAAAGTTACGAAGATCGTCAAGCGATAAAATGATCGCTGGCGTTTGTGGCGGATTGGGTGAATATTTTGATGTTGACCCGCTGATTTTCAGACTTATTTTTGCAGTAATGATTATTTTCGGCGGCACGGGAGTTTTAGCATATATTATCTTGTGGATATTGATTCCCGAAGACAACGAACAACGAAATATCAAAGACTTGGGAGAAAATATTAAAAAAGGCGCTAACAAGATGGCTCAAGAAATCAAAGACACCGATGTACATAGTAACAGTCGTTTTGTCGCTGGTGCGATAATCCTAACAATCGGTGTCATCTTTCTAATCAATAATTTCTTCCCGTTTTTTGGTTTAGGGGTAAAAAAACTTTGGCCGTTGATAATTATTGTTGTCGGAGGAAGTATTTTACTTAATCCCAAAAGGAGAGATTAATGAATTTTTCAAAGGTTTTTTGGGGTTTGTTAATTATTTTTGTGGGTGTTTGCCTGTTAATGGTTAATTTTGATCTAATGAGTCCAGAAAGCTTTGAGCAAATCTGGCGATTGTGGCCAATTATTCTGATTGCGTTAGGATTATCAATTATGGCGCGCGGTAGCAGCAAAGTCGTGTCCGGTTTTCTCGCTACACTCTCATTCGTGATTTTAATCGGCTTTTTTGTTGCTTTCTTGCATCCTGCAACCAGACCGTTGTTCACTAAAGAAATTGCCGAAACTCAAAAAACTATAATCGCCGAACCACTCAATGAGGATGCAACGTCCGCAAAAATAGAAATTTCAACTGGTGCAGCAAATTTGGATGTGTCAGGCGGTTCTTCCCAATTAGTCGATGGCGAAGTCGATAGTAATTTTATTTCCGTTGAAACCTCAAGGAGTTTATCTAACAAAATAGATAATTTTAAAATAAATTCAAAGGGAATTTCTTTCCCTTTTTTCCATGGTAAAAATGATTGGCAACTGTCTTTTAGCGACCAGATACCCCTGGAGTTATCAGTTAATGCTGGAGCAGTTGATGCAGATATCGACCTTACGCAAACCCAAACCACAAAATTTATCTTTAAAGCCGGCGCTACAACAGCTAATATCAAATTCGGAAGCAAAACAGATCTCACCAAAGCGGATATTAATGTCGGCGCGAGCACCGTTATCCTCAATATCCCTCAAGAAGTTGGTATCAAAGTAACCGCCAAGATAGGCGCAACCTCAAATAACTTCACGGCTTTCGGTTTAGAACGAAGTGGCGATGTTTACCAGAGTAAAAGTTATGATGCATTTGCTAAAAAAATTGAAATCACTCTTCAGACTGGCGCATCTTCAATAGAACTCAAAAAGATCTAAATACACAAACCCTTGACAAAATGTAAAGTAAACTTTACAATTACTTTACATAATAAAAAATAAGAGGAGTATTATGGGTAAAATAATCGGCATAGACTTAGGGACAACTAACTCGGTTTCCGCTTTTATTGAGGCTGGCAAACCAAAAGTAATTCCCTCAAGTGAGGGTGGTAACATCGTACCATCGGTGGTTGCACAAACAAAAAGCGCAGAAAGGTTGGTTGGTCAACTGGCCAAAAGACAGGCCGCTACCAATCCAAGTAACACTATTTTTTCGGCAAAAAGATTAATCGGTCGCAGGTTTTCTGACGAAGAAATTCAAAAAGACAAAAAATTAGTTCCATATAAAATAAAAGAGGGTAAAAAAGAACACGTAGAACTAGTAATGGGCGACAAATCTTATACGCCACAGGAAATATCGGCCTTTATATTACAAAAAATCAAAAAGGATGCCGAGGATTATCTAGGCGAGACCATTACCGAAGCTGTGATCACGATACCGGCTTATTTTAATGATTCTCAGAGACAAGCAACAAAAGATGCAGGAACCATTGCCGGATTCGATGTCAAAAGAATTATCAATGAACCAACTGCCGCGGCGCTAGCGTATGGATTAGATAAAAAGAAAGAGGGTAAAATCGCTGTCTTTGACCTTGGCGGGGGAACTTTTGATATCACTATCTTGGAAATCGGCGACGGTGTTTTCGAGGTAAAATCGACAAACGGCGACACCCACCTAGGTGGAGATGACTTTGATCAAAAAATTATGGATTATCTAATAGACGAATTCAAAAAAGATCAAGGAATTGACGTATCATCCGATAATTCAGCTGTCCAAAGAGTTAAAGAAGCAGCCGAAAAAGCAAAAATCGAACTTTCAACCAAACAAGAGACAGAAATTAACTTGCCATTTATCACCGCTGACGCTTCCGGACCAAAACATCTTGTAATGACGTTAACCAGACCAAAAATGCTCTCATTGGTTGCAGACCTTATAGATAAGGTCGAAAAACCATGCAAAAACGCCTTAAAAGACGCAAATGTAGAACCAAAAGATATCGACGAAGTTATTCTAGTCGGAGGTATGACAAGAATGCCAGCTATTCAGGATAAGGTAAAAGACATTTTCTCCAAAGAGCCATCGAAAGGCGTAAACCCCGATGAAGCAGTCGCGATTGGAGCAGCGATCCAAGGCGGTGTTCTCGCTGGCGAGGTCAAAGATCTATTATTGCTTGACGTTACTCCTCTTTCTCTTGGTATCGAAACCTTAGGTGGGGTTATGACCAAGCTAATCGAGAAGAACACCACGATTCCGGCAAGCAAATCGCAGATTTTCTCGACTGCGGCTGATAATCAAACACAGGTTGAAATCCACGTCTTACAGGGCGAAAGGGAAATGGCCGCCGACAATAGAACCTTAGGCAGATTCATACTCGACGGCATGCCACCTGCACCAAGAGGCGTTCCGCAGGTTGAAGTCTCATTTGATCTTGATGCAAACGGAATTCTAAACGTAAAAGCTGTCGATAAGGCATCAAACAAAGAGCAAAAAATCACTATCACTGCCTCAAGCGGACTTTCTGAGGAAGAAATAGAAAAAATGAAAAAAGATGCCGAAGCGCACGCCGAGGACGACAAGAAAAAAAGAGAATCAATCGAAGTCAAAAACACAACCGAATCATTAGTTTACTCCAGTGAAAAAACACTCAAAGATGCCGGAGATAAAGTTAAAAAGGAAACTATCGAAGAAGTCCAAAAAAAGATTGACACGGCAAAAGAAGCTCTTAAATCAGACGATGCAGAAAAGATAAAAACGGCAGGTGACGAACTCTCCAGCACAATCCAGAAAGTTGGCCAAGAACTCTACAACACCACCAGCAAAGAAGAAGCAAAAGAAGATAAAACAAAAGAAAAAGAAGAAAAATCGGATAACAAAGAGTCCGAAGACAAAAAAAATAATAAATAGCTGGTAACATATAAAAAAGCCCCGGACGATAAGCCGCTTGTCCGGGGCTTTTAGTTAGTAACCTCGCGGTTGGTCAACACTACAATTTGTTATTTTGTCATTCCTGCGAAGGCAGAAATCTTTGTTACTATTCAAGCTTCGCTTGAAAAAGGTGTCGCTGAAGCGACAATAATTGGGATTGCACAAAACACAAACCGCGTCTTCTTGCCCTAGCAAACACAAGATTTGTGCTAAAATTAAATTGATGAAAAAATCGTTTTTGTTTTTGGTTTTGGGGATAGCAGTGGTTTTGTCGGGTTGCAGTTGGCAAAAAAAATCTACTGCTACTGTTTCCGATACCGACCAAGTTTCGCAAGCGGCCGCCGAGGCAACAGTTGTCACAACAGACAGCAGCGAAACCGACACGTCCCTCACCGATTCACTGGTTGACACATCTCCGAGTTCCGATGCGTTCAATCTTGATTTTGAAAGCCAAAAAATTACCGACCTTTTTGATCAGGCCTATCAGGAGGCCTATTCAGATGCCAACGCAACACTTAAGGGCAAGGCCAAATTTTGCAATGGACTCGCCGAATTTACACCTGCGCAATCACCCGATAGTGCAAAACTGTCTTTCTTTTTTACCTCCGATGATCAAACTGATTGGTATTGGATCGGACAGAAAGATTTACTAGAAAATAAAAAAATTAGAATGTTCGCTGCTAAAAGAGACTTTAGCGATATTGCCTGCACTTCGGTTACAACAGATCAGTTAACCGCTAATTACGCAGACGCGCTCAAAACCGTTGTTGAATCTTCAAAAACAACATTTACCGAAGGCGAGCCGTCCAAAATAAAGATTTTCATAGAGGGGTACACATGGAAAGTAGAATTTTGGAAAACAGACTCTACAATTACTTCACAGACAGCCCCCATAACCCCCGTCATAGCATCAGAAAACACATCAAAATAGTTTTTGTTAATTAATGTAAAGCACTCTTTACTAATTGTGGAATAAATAGTAAAATACTACGCGTTAACTCTTATTTATATGTCACAAAATTTTTACGAAATACTAGGCGTAGATAAGTCTGCTTCAGCCGAAGAAATCAAAAAAGCTTATCGGAAACTTGCGCTAGAGCATCATCCAGATCGTGGTGGAAGCCAAGAAAGGTTCAAACAGTTAAATGAGGCCTATCAGGTGCTGTCTGACCCGCAGAAAAGAGCCGCTTACGACCAATTTGGCTCTCAAGCTTTTTCTAATGGTGATTTTAGAGGCGGCCAAAATACTAGTGGTGGATATAGTGGATTTGGCGGATTTGAAGGTTTTGATTTTTCCAGTAATTTCAGTGGAGGATTAGGTGACATATTTGGAGATTTTTTTTCACAGGCGTTCTCGACAGTTCAGGCCGAGGTTGAAATTACACCCGCCCAAGCAGTCCTTGGTGATAAGATCAGTTTGAAAGTTGATGGACAAACCATAGAATTAGATATCCCCTCCGGTACTCATGATGGAACACAGTTTCGTATTCGCGGCGCAGGTAGAGCTACCAGAAACGGCCAAAAAGGCGATCTGATTATTTCAATTCGGGTCAAAATGCCAAGAAAACTAACGCGCGAGCAAAAAGAACTCTGGGAAAAACTTAAAAAATTAGATCAGAATCGTCCCTCTTGGTGGAGATAATAAAAAGTTATAGTTGATTATATATACGATGTGCTATAATTTGTTATAGAACATTTCTCAATTGAAGTGTTCTGGTTGTAGAAAACTTCCTCCCTTGTTTTGATTAGCATAACCAAAACTTTTACAAAACAAAGGAAGGATTCTCATGTCGTTTTAAACACGACTTTGATGGAGGGGTTATTCAGGTGTCACCTACCGTACCAACATGGGATTTATTTCTAGCTATTTTTATCGCAATCACCGTCTTGTACGGTTTTATGATGCAGCGAGAAAAAATAATGGCGGCATTACTAGCATCCTACATGGGAATAGTTATTGTCTCTGTTTGGGCTAATCCGATTAAAGACTTTTTCGAAGGTAAGAAAACAGTCGCAAATACATGGATTCAGGCAGATGCTTCGCCGGCAACAATAAAAATTATTATTTTTCTATTAATCGTTGGACTCGTTGCATCAAAAGCCGATCTCTCGATTGGTCGCGACACTAGCTTGGCACCATTTGAAGTATTGCTATATTCTGCAATAACAGGCATTTTAATTGCTGCCACAGTTTTTTCGTATCTTCCACCGGAAGTTCAGCAAACAATCACCTCTCAAACTAAAATAATTCATTTTCTCAGGGATTATTACACCCTCTGGCTTTTGACCCCAGTTGTTTTAATGGTTTTTGTTACCTCTCGGCGGCGCAACTATTAGAGATTGAATTATCACAATTAATTTGTTATCATTTCCCAAGTGAATTTGGCATATTTAAAGTACTTTTATATCCAGGTGTGTTTTGGTGTATAAAAATCGTCGCTTTAGCGACCCCACAATTTTAACTTTTAACTTTTGATTTTTGATTTAATTATGGGCCAGTAGCTCAGTGGTAGAGCAGGAGCCTTTTAAGCTTCGTGTCGCGGGCTTGAACGGGCGGAACGTTCAAGAGGCGCAGGCACGACGGTGCCGAGCCGGGGTCGACCGCAAAATCAGCAGATTTTGACGGGTGACCGATCCCCGCCGGAGATCGAACATTTAAAAATAGGGTTGTTTGGGCCAGTAGCTCAGTGGTAGAGCAGGAGCCTTTTAAGCTTCGTGTCGCGGGTTCGATCCCCGCCTGGCCCTCCAGAACAGAAAATTGTCACCATTACGGTGGCAGTTTTTGTTTCGGATAGTTATGTGAGATCGAATCCGACAGGTGCACAATACAACCTTCCCTTAATAAAAAAGTGTCGTATGGGCTTCCCGCCTGACCATCCAAACCTGCTATTTTTTTTGTAGTCTAAAGAGCAAAAGAATGATTGGTTTTATGATCATAATAATTAATAATATAGTTCAATTACACCAAAAGCCTCGCCGCGACCACTGACTGGTCGTTTCCGCCCCGCAAGTTTACCTCGGCTAACGCCAAAATAGACTTGCGGGGCTTACATTCACTTTTCAAACCAAGAAAAAATCTGTAAGATAAACTCGGGATTTATAAACTAAACATATTTTTATGAAAAGAACACTGATCGCCGACACAATATCGCAAATTTCTAAACAAGTTAAGGTTTCCGGATGGGTTCACGCCCGCCGCGACCACGGTAAACTCATTTTTATTGACCTAAGGGATAAAACTGGATTATTACAAGTCGTATTCTTGCCTCATTCTCCCGCTTACGAACAAGCCAAGAAACTCCGCGGGGAATGGGTCATTTCGATTACTGGCACAATCAACAAACGACCAGAAAAAATGGTTAACTCGGAAATATTAACTGGAAAAGTCGAACTTGAAGCACAAGAGCTTAAAATCTTAAACAAGGCCAAAACCGTCCCTTTTGAAATCGACAAAGACACCTCCAAGATTGATGAAGAGCTTCGGTTAAAATATCGATATTTAGATTTACGTTCCGAAAGAATGAACAAAAATATCACGTTACGCCACGGGGTTATTAGATTTTTCAGAGAGTATCTGTGGAAAGAGGGTTTTCGCGAGATTGAAACACCATATCTCACTAAATCCACACCTGAAGGCGCTCGTGAGTTTATGGTTCCGTCAAGAGTTTACCCGGGCGAATTTTACGTTCTACCCCAATCACCCCAACAGTTCAAACAACTTTTAATGATTGCTGGAATCGAACAATATTTTCAGATCGCCCGATGCTTTCGCGATGAAGATCAACGTGGCGACAGGCAACCAGAGTTTACTCAACTCGATATGGAGATGAGTTTCGTTACCCAAGAAGAAGTTTGGGAATTGGTCGAAAAAATGATGATCGAGATGATCAAAACCGTTTGCCCCGACAAAAAAATTACCCATATACCGTTTCCTCATATCACGTATAAAGAAGCAATGGAAAAATACAAAACCGATAAGCCCGACCTACGAAAAGATAAATCGGACAAAAACGAGCTTGCTTTTATGTGGCTTGTCGACGTGCCACTATTTAAATATTCTCAAACAGAAAAAAAACTTGTTTCATCTCATCATCCGTTTACCATGCCAAACGCTGAAGATTTAGATCATCTGGATAAAAATCCCGAAAAAGTTCGTTCCTACAGTTACGATCTTGTACTAAACGGATTTGAAATCGCTGGTGGTTCAATCAGAATCCACAACCGTGATATTCAAGATAAAATTTTTAATCTTTTGGGCATATCGGAAGAAGAAAAAAAACGACGTTTTGGTCACATGCTTGAGGCATTTGAATATGGAGCACCGCCACATGGCGGTATCGCCCCAGGAATTGATAGAATCGTTGCTATCTTGGCAGGCGAAAACGTTATTCGTGAAGTTATGGCCTTTCCTAAGACAGGGGACGCTAAAGACCTAACAATGGGGTCTCCATCACCAGTTACCGAGATACAGTTAAAAGATGTTCATATAGAACTTGCTAAAGAAGCCAAAGGCAAAGAGCTTGAAGGCAAGAATACCGAAACAAACGACTAAAAAATGGAAATTCAAGAGGGGAAAAGACGGCCGCGCATACTGACTGGTTTAATCAGCACTACTATTTTACTAGCACTGGGATATTTTGGAATTCTATATTTTTTAAGCCGTCCCCTTTGTGAACTGCCAGTATCATACGAAATCGGCTTGGTTGATGAAAGGTTCGGTATTAGCAACGATGATTTTGAAGAAGCTATTAACGGAGGAGCATCTGTATGGAACAGTCAAATGGGTCAAGAAATTTTTAAACCTTCTGTCTCTGATAAAAGTGTAAAAATAAGCCTCATTTATGACGAACGCCAAGCGCAGATTGACAAACTTAACGCGCAATCAAATGAAATTTTAGAAAACGAAGGAAATCTTGAGTCGATGGATAAAAGATTTGCCAGATTAGCGGAAAAATACAAGCAAGATTTAACGGAATTTAATAAACAGGTCGAATATTGGAATAGCCAAGGTGGCGCACCTGAAGAGGAATATAATAAATTAAAACAGATCGAAACTGATTTGAATAAGACCCGTGCCACTTTAAACGAAATATCGGTCATCTTAAACGAAAAAGTCGTGCAACATAATAACAAAGTCGATGATTATAATGAAGAAGTG
>Ga0172381_10005756_pt1 | contig 12522 bp, 13 predicted proteins | sample Leawel6488metaG_FD_119754 | JGI IMG/M metagenome (GOLD analysis project Ga0172381, IMG submission 119754) | Leachate microbial communities from a municipal landfill in Southern Ontario, Canada - Leachate well 64-88 metaG | ecosystem: Engineered > Solid waste > Landfill > Unclassified | place...
CATCGCCGCCCTCAAGGAGATTTATGATCGCGGCGGCAAATCCATTGATGAATTTTATAAGGAACGATTAAAGGCGCAAAGTGATCAGCAAAACACCAAAGCCAGCGCCGCCATCAGTATTGCGCAGGCATCCATGCAGTCCGCTGTGGAGAATGGAAAACCAACATTAGAAGGCAAGGATGTTGATTATAGTATTGCGCCGATGAAAGGTAAATTCGTCAGTTTTGATGTCATGCAGAATTTCACAAAAAGTTTTGAAGATATTTTGAAAACATCAAAAACGATTGAGGAATTTTCTCAACGAGTTAATGACTTAGCGCCAGATTCAAAGAACATTGAAGTAAACATACACATTGGTGACAAAACGAAGGAAATTGTTCAAGCAGCGATTGCCAAACTTGAAGCATTAAAAAGCATTCTATCCAATCCCAACCTTGATCCGCGCGAGGCTGTTCAAGTCATGGAAGATGCATTGAAGCTTATGTCCACACAATTCAAGGGCATTGATGTGTCGGGGATGCGCGAAGCGATGAAGAACTTGGCAAGCGCCGCCAGTGATACAGCAAAAAATATTACGGATGCATCTAGCGATAGTACCCAGGCCACCATCACCTTCAACAAAGGCATTACCGAAATCAATGCGTATGCCGAGAGCATGAAGGCCCAAGTTTACAGTCAGACCGGATTGCGCACCCTTGGATTGCGGTCGATAACAGACAAAAGCGCAAAATTTGGGTACAGCACATCGCCTTATGCGCCGGAAGGTTATGATGCCAATGCCCAAGCTCTGAAATCATCGTTGGACGTCGCGGACACTGAGGCCTCTGGATGGTTTCAAAAGAATACCAATCAGGCAGGCGATGAACTGAAATTTAGAGACAAGGGTGTTGAGCAGTCCGATAGCGGTTACCTCGCTCAAATTGAAGAAGATCTGCGTAGGCACGAAGAAAACAAGGCAAACATTTCCGCAGCCGGCAAAGTAAAATTAGAAGCCTTGCAAAATACGTATGCTGCTACTGTTATAAAATCAGAAGGTATGATTGCGCTGAATGAGCAGAAAGTCATGCAGCAACGAATTCAGATCGCCGGCGACATGGCCAGTATGCTCGGACAGACTGCTTCGATGATATATGAGGCCTCCGGCAAGAAATCCAAAGAAGCCTTTTATGTCATGAAAGCTATCGCTATGGCTGAAGCAATGATCAAAGGGACGCAAACCATTATATCATGCATGGCGGCGGGGGCATCTGTGGGTGGTCCTGCTGCCCCTGCTGTCTCCGCAGTGTTCGGTGGAATTGCCGCCGCCATGGTCGGAGCGCAAATCGGCATTATTGCCTCACAGACTATTTCTGGCCCCACGGGCAAGGCAAAGGGCGGTCCCATCGAAGGTGGCTCAGGCACGAAAGATGATGTCCCGATCATGGCCATGAAAGATGAATATGTGATCAAACAATCATCGGCCAGAAAGTACGGTCTGAATTTCCTCAATGCATTAAATGAAGGGTTGATTCCTGCCAGTGTATTGAATTTCAATATCCCGGCAGGGCCATCACCTACTTATGGAAAGACGCATTTCGATGATGGTGGTTCGATTGCCGCCAGATCTCCAATGCAAAACACAAATAAACAAAGTGAGCAGAGTGTCCAGATCGTCAATGTCATTGATCCGCAATTGCTCGATAAATACCTGGCCAGTAACACCGGCCAGAAGACATTGGTCAATGTGCTGGCAGCAAATAGATACGAATTACAGCAAATTATGAGGTAAGTTATGCCATACAAAACAGGGACAGTAACTTCTTTCGCGGGCGCCAACGGTCTCCTTGCCGAATTGGTAGCATGGGTGACCGGAACTCCCGCGACGCCCGGATTGGATTGGATACTAGAGCAAGACTCCAACACCAAAAATAACACCGGATTAACTGAACCATTCGGCGCACTTTGCCGCCAGGTCGTTTTGTCCAACACAGGACTCAGTGGCACGGAATCGGTTGTCGTGGGCATCAGGGAATGGCAATTGACGACCAGTGCTGTTTATGGATGGGATCTGAATTGTTATCCGGCCTGGGTTGACGGCCAACTGTGGAATGGCAATTCGACGTGGCATGGCCAGACAACCTATGATGCCACCTATAATCATTTCAGTACCTATCCGAACATACCATTGATGAACGCCAGCATGACCTACTGGTTTTTCAGCAACGCGCAAAGAATTATTGTCGTCGTTCGAACATCCACAAGTTATCAATGTTGTTACCTCGGGTATGGTGACCGGTTGGGTGCTCCCACTGAATACCCCTGCCCTGTCATGGCACTCGGTTGCTCCGTGGGAAATCTGGCGCACTCTGATCAATCGGCAACGCATCGATGGTTTTTGAACCCGCCGGCATTTTTCTTTAACACTCCCGCAGGAGAGGCGAGAACGCCACTGTGGATCCCCGGCGCAAGCTACTGGAGTTTTCCAGTCAATCCGGGGCCGGTTGTTGGGGTTGGCGGGGATTTATTGAATCCCTGTTATGCCGCAATTGCGACACTGGGGACACTTTTGACATTCGATGGAGTACGGCATGTCGTCGATCCGGATTTACAGGCAGAAGATATTTTCACAGCAAATGGCAAGAAATGGTTCGTCGCGCAAAATAATCATCGCATCACCATGTATGATTTCATGGCAATTAATACGGAAGTTACTACAACGACAACAACCGCAGCATAGAGTGGAGACGTATCATGGAAATATGCACAGTAAATGAATATAATGCTCCCGCAGATCATCGTGCAATCATCGCGAACATTCGCACATCGGCACTAGCGGCTGGATGGACGGTCGAAGAATACCGGGCAGTAGATAAAGTATGGGATTCCGGCGTAGGATGGGCAAGTGGTGCACATGCACAAGAAAGAGATTTAGCGTCTTCATACACAGGATATAACGGATCATTTCTTCAGTTGCAAGGTTCAGGATTCGGAAACCAAGGTGGTGCTAATAGATGGAGATTGTACGGATTTAAAACTGATAATTTTTATTTACTTCCTACTAATAGATATTACAATGCCGTATCTACTCCCAATTGTGGGCCAACTAATGTAATCACCTACGGACAACCAACACAATCAGGATATTCTGCGACACATCAATATAATCCTACGTTACAAGACAATTTATTGCCAATGGCTGGCCTTACAACATGTCAAATGGATTGTTTGTATAGACAATCAACATTTCCAACAACAGCATGCATAAAACAATGGGTGGTTTGTTACGGGACTAAACTTATACATAGTATTGTTAATATAGATAATATTTATTTTGAACATACTTTATTTGGAGTTTTAGATTTATTTGACCAGACATATTCCGATACAACCTTTTTCCAAAAGACGGCCTGTGGTAGTTATGGTTGGATAAGTGGAGAAATGCATTACTCTTATTACTTGACGAATGGTAGAGGAATACTAACACCTTATATTTATGCAAACAGTACTTCTTCTATCCATTCAGGAGGGACAGTAGGATTAGCTAATTATGCCGGACTAAATTGTTCCAGAATATTTAATTTCCCACACCAAGCCTATACCAATGTCTTAACAAATGATTATTACGACAATATAATTTTACAAAATACATGGTCAGGCAAACGAGTTATTCATGTACCTATAGTTTCAACTCAACTTTCAGGATTGTTATGTCCCGTGGGTAGAATGTGGTACGGCGTCCTCAATACCGAAAATCTAACACCAGGACAAATCTTAACTTACGGCGCGGAACAGTATCAAGTGTGGCCTGTTTATTCAACAACATACCCCAATACTTATGGTGTCGCGTACAGGATTGCATAAATGATTGGCAACGATTCTCCCATAGCGATTGATTGTTCTTTCGCAAATTCAACATTCATGGTGCCATCATGGACGACACAAAATGTTATCCATGCACAGTCTCATGGGTTTGATTTGGAGAGTATGGTTTTCGGTGATCACCATAATGCCGCCGTGAGAACAGATCATATCGGAAACAAATCCAAAGATTTCGGTGAAGAATTTATTTATGAACGCACATGGATAACACCGGTCGAAGAAACGTTTGGCATCCTATTGGCAACACAAGTACGAACAATTAATTTCTGGAATGCGTACACGGATCGATCCGTAATACTCAGCGCCATTACCGGATACCTGGATTGCACCGGTACATCGATCTATGATGCCAACCTCCCGGACACCTACACACCAACCGCCGAAGGATCTTACATCCTGACTGTTACCATCAATGGACCTCCGACACTTGGTTGTTATTATTTATTCGTCAACGATTCTCCCGGTGTTGATAATCGTCTGGATATTACCGGAACAAGAATATTATTTTTGCCTTTCCGTCACAACTGGGAAGGAACTTACAAGATTAAATATAACGCAGAAACAGTCATTTCCACTACGACAAAATTTTGCGAACAACGGCACCCATTATTCGCCACGCTCAGACGCGAAATCGCAGCATCAGACCTTTTTGCATCAGGTATTAAAATCAAAAATTACTTGAAAGCGTATCTCAATTATATGGTCGCCCTGCCCATCGTCACGGAACCGATGACTATCAACCTGAGTGGTGTATTGACCGGACTGACTACTTTGCCCATCAATGAAACCATCAGTGATTTTTGGAACCTGGCGCACTCCGACTTCGTCGCCCTGTGGAATATGGTAACGGAAGAAACGGAAATATACGAACTGGACAGTTACACCACCAGTCTTGTTTTACTGCAACCCATCATCAACACATGGAATGCGGCGGACGTTGTTATTTATCCCATCATGATCAGCATTTTGACGAATCACAGCATTAACAGTATCACGGACCAGGTCGATAAAATTTCCATCACCGCAAAGGAGTTCCGATATTATGTCTAACGATATCCAAACTCTTGGAACCCTGACCAATATGTGGTTGCCAGAACCAGACTGGAGTGGTGAAATTCAAAGTAATTTCATCCCAAGTGTTGACCTTATTCAATATGCGGGATCAGTTGGGTCCTTATGGGTCAACAGTTACGATGCTCCAAGGTGTATTAAGTATGAATATCGAAATACCACAAAGGCAGAAGAAAAAGCGTTGTTGGATTTCTTTGAAGCACGCCTGGGCCGTCATGGTTGTTTTTGGATACCAACATGGATGACAGACTTTGTTGTAATCAACAACATCGCTGCCTCGGATACTATGATCAACATCAAAAACAATGCGTTCAGTTCTGTATACAAGGGGTATGAGCGCATAGCATTTATTTTGACATCTGGAGACATTGTTGTCCGTAAGATTTCTTCAGTCACTTCCGTAAGCATTGATCAGGAAAACATTACGCTCACAACATCTGTAGATCGTATTATTTTGACCACGGATATTGCCCTATGTTGTTTATTTTTACTGGTGCGTTTCGACAAAGATAACTTGCATTTTTCTTACACTACCGACAGCGTTTCAGACGTGGAGTTTAATGTCTATGAATTAATCAAGGAATATCCATGACGTATCAAACGGAAATAGAAAAAATTGAACAACCGTTAACCGCCGAACTCTACAAGATGCTTATCGGCAATGAGTATTACTATTTCACTTCTCATGAAGTGAATATTGTTTTCGGTGGTCAAATTTACCTGCCACGTCCCATCAAACGTACTGGGTTCTCTGTCGAAAAATCGATGAAGACAGTTGATGTTACCATATCTACACCGATCAGTGTGATGTTTGGAACATACTTGGCAGCATCACCATACGCCAAAACGCTTATTGAAATCACAAAGGTCATTGTATCCAGTCCTGACACACTTCATAAACTGATTTTTTCGGGAATGGTTTATACGGTATCGATCAAAAAGGGCATTGCTTCGGTTTTGTGCAAATCAATGAATGGCCTTTTGTCGCGTAGAATTCCACGGATTACATATCAAACCAATTGTAACTGGTCTCTATTTAGCGCGCAATGCGGATTGTCCGCATCCAATTATGAATACGTCACTACCGTAGGCACGATTACTGGAAATGATCTTGAGTTACCCGGAATAACCGGCATATCTAGTAATAAATATCAGGGTGGCACAATAGCATTCGGTACCGAAAAAAGATTGATCACGAATCATGTGAATACAACCATTACGGTTTTGGTTCAATTCGCCGATATTGCTATTGGCAATTCAGTCATTCTATATCCTGGCTGCAATGGATCTCCTACCGCATGCGCATCATTCGGCAACAAACTTAAATTTATGGGCATGCCACACATCCCCACTAAAAATGCATTATTGTGGGGGTTTAGATGAAACCTTATTTTCAGAATGACACCATTTGGAATAATTATCATAAAGAATTGATGGAGTGGATTGGCACGCCCTATCGCCACATGACCAACATGAAAGGTCGCGGCGCCGATTGCACATTGTTCATTGCCGCGACAATGCAAAATGCAGGATTTCTGACAGATATTATCTTTAAGGAATATTCGCGTGACTGGCATCTTCACGAAAACAACAATGTTGTCATGGAATCTTATGTCGAAGGCGCAAAAAATTTACTGCCGGGATTATCGATACAAAACATCGAAGGATGCGTGAATTCGTACATGCGCGGAGATATTTTCTTGATGTCCGTTGTTCCATCTGGTGTTATTCATCATGCTGGAGTTTGTATTGATCAAGATACGATGATTCATTGCATTCAGCCGCGTGGCGTCCAGTTGTCTCCATTTAGGGGATGGTGGAAACGTCACGTTAAACAGATCGTAAGAATCATCACAAAGGATGCAGAATAATGACGACTGGAACTATCATATTATATGCAATTTATGCGGTAGTTTTTGTGGGTATGATGATTTACTCATACTCTGTTACTAATGCCGCCAATATGACTCCTTATCAACAATTGGCAGATCCACGAAAAGATTTAATGGTCACGCAAACCGCAGAAGGAGTTGTTTGCCAAGTACCATATGGCACCGTTCGTCTGGCCGGAAATACATTGTTTTATGGAAACCTAACATCTGTTGTTCATTACGAGGACCAACAAAGTAGTGGAGGTAAGGGCGGCGGAGGCGGCGGCGGAACATCGCGTGTTGCCCAGGGTTACGACTACTGGCTGAATGTATGGCAAGGGATATGTATGGGTCCCATCACCATTCTCCAAACTTATATTGGTGACGACAAAAATAAAACCATTACGGCCGCACAGACAACATTTAATGATGGCACAACCACTGATTTCCCCCATTGGGTAACAGCGACGATTGGTACCGGAACACTCGTTACAACACTCGGCGACGGACCAGTGACATACACATATTCCCTTGGTTACAACAATATTGTTCCTGGCACTTTTTCCCTATCAACCATTGTTCAAATTGCTGATGATGGGAATGGTGGCATTTTAAATTCCGCTGGTTTTGTCATGGCGGGTTGTTCCATTAATTATGCGAATGGAACATTGGTGCTAACTTTCGATGGAAACTATAGTACATTCACCTGTTATTATGGTGTTGATCCCAATGCGCCTTTTGGTGCATCACCACTTCCCGGCCTCGCGCATATTGCCTGGGAACAATGGGCGCTCGGAACGAATGCCACCAATATTCCCAATGTTACATTCGTTGTAAAGCGCACATTGCCCACTACGATTAATTACGCCAATATGACTAACGGGGCGAATCCAGCCGCCGTGATTTACGACATCATGACCAATGCGACATATGGTATCGGCATGGATCCAAGGGAAATCAATTTAACGGCCTTCAATGCCGCCGCGTCCGTGTGGAACACAAAAGGTTATGGGTTGAATTTTGTTTTGAATCAACAAAACGAAGCTCAGGCGCTTATTGAACAGATTTTAAATTGGGTAGGTGGATCATTTTTTATCGACAATAATGGAAAGTTTTGCATTTATGCATACAATGACACTGACACCCCTGTCACAACATTAACTGAAGATGATTTTGTCGAATTCAGTATTGAGCGCCAAAGTTGGTCTGTCACCTACAATGATTTACGAATCAAATATACTGATGCCAATTGTGATTATGTCTCAAAAACGATCGGTATGTTTGACAACTCCAACTTTCAGGTCCAGAACATTCCGAATCAGGCAACCATAGATTTATCATGTTTTTCTGATGTGACTACCGTCTCGAAAAGAGGATGGGAACTTTTGAAAACCATGAGTTACCCTGGACTTCGCTTAAAATTCAAATTAAATGAAACCAAATCTTATCCAATTTTTGCCGGAGCGATTGTTACAATCAATCATTCTGATTATGCCATCGCCGACGCTAATTTCCGGATCACCAACATGACTATCGGTGACGACGATTCGATTGAAGTTGAGTATGGCGCAGAACAGATGGTCGAGGATATCTTCGATTCTGAATTTGGAATCGTTAAGCCACAAAATGACTTTTGGGTGACAACTGATTACACACCCGCAAAATTCGTTCATTCGCAAATATTTGAATTGCCATGGAATCCCATAACCAAGAGCGATCCTTATTATGCCTTCCTGGGCGCGCGAGTAGCGCAGGAAACGATATGTACTAATCTTAAATCCATTGTTAGTGCAACAACCAACTTTGATAACATTCCATCATTTGAATCATTCTCGCAGTACGGTACCCTGGATGCGATATACCCCGCAACAACCTACGCTATTGACGATGAAATAGGCATCATTTACACACCGTACCGCAATGATCCCGACCCAGTTGACCTTCGCCGCGCCGACCTGTTTCAAATGAAAAGAATTGTCCTGATTGACAATGAATTAATGGCTTTCCAGTATCAACTACCTTATGGCACCGATAAGCAGTTTCAATTACTAGGGGTCATTCGTGGATTATTCGGCACCACAATTGCTGCACATGCCGTCAATGCGGGCATGTGGATATTCAACCCTGAGCATTGCGCGTTGTCCTTAACTGACGCCACACCATTCTGGGTTAAGATGCTACCCGGAAGTAATGTCGGCATTGTTGATGCGGCGACCGTTACGGCTATTGCCGTAACCCCAACACAGAAGGCAAAGACACCGGTTGCACCGAATTTCATAGAGGCCACAAGAAACGCCAGTAATAACGTAACAGTCACATGGTATCCGTGCGTGCGTGAATATACGGGTGCCGGATTTCTCGCTGAAACGATCTCGACGGATTCCTGGCCATTCGATTTCGATGGCGATTTTGAATATAAAATCGCCAATAGTGCGCCAACGGTCATCGCTACATGTACCTTGACCTTTACACAGGCAGGCGCATTGACATTTTATGTGCGACATAAAATCAATGGTGTTTATAGCGCATGGGCATCATTGACCGTTGGCGCTGCCGCTGGACATTATTTGCAAGAAATAGGATTGGTGGATTATTAATGGAAGTTCTTACTCCTACGAATTTATTCAAATTATCCAATGGCATGAAGGGATGGACAGCAGTCACTGACCTGAATTTCAAGCGCCTTAATTCTGTTCTGTTGAGCGTCCCTGGTATCGGAGACGTCCAGACATCCGGCGCATTGCAGGATCGCGATCTCCTAGTGTGGGATGCCAGCACGCAAAAATGGGTCGTCACTCATTATGGTGATTATTTCGTAACGACGACAACGACAACGACAACGACGACAACGACAACGACAACGACAACGACGACAACGACAACGACAACGACAACGACAACGACAACGACAACTATTAGTTATGATTCAATAATTGATGACATCGGGTTTGGTTGGAGCACTACAACAACTACGACGACAACAACAACGACAACGGAACCCTAGGGGATAAGATATGGCGGAATCAAATGGCGTTACAAACCCACGACACATCATCGGAGAAGAAGAACCGACCGAAGGTGAGGAGACACACAAATGGTCTGGCTGGAAGAAGCAAAATGTTGGGGTAATCGCAACTGGTGGAACGGAATCCACAGTTGACGGATATAAGATCCACAAATTCACAGGTGACGGAACCTTTGTTGTTACATCGCCTGGAAACATAGAAGTCCTTGTTGTTGCCGGCGGCGGGGCGGGTGGTACTTTAAATAATGGTGGCGGCGGCGGCGCTGGCGGCGTCTTGTATGATGCTGATTATACTGTATCTGCAGGAACTATATCAGTAACAGTTGGTGCAGGCGGTGTTGGCGAAGCTAGTGGGCTTGCTAACAATGGAGGCGATTCTGTTTTTGATGCAATTACTGCTACGGGCGGCGGCGGCGGCGGCGGCAATTCGTTTGGTGGCGGAAAGTCAGGGCGAGACGGCGGATCCAGTGGCGGCGGTGCTTATGGCTTTGGCGCGGCAGGAGCAAGAACCAGTTCACCCGTGCAAGGAAATAATGGCGCGGCAGGTAAGGCAACTACTCCACCATATAGTGCAGGCGGTGGTGGCGGCTCAGGCGCAGATGCCACAGATGGCGTTGGTGGCGACGGCACTGACGCGTACTCAGATTTATTAATTGCCGCTGGCGCAGGTGTGGACATTGATGGAACGCACTGGATTGCAGGCGGTGGTGGTGGTGGAATAAACAGTACAGCTAATGGCGGTGGTCGTGGTGGTGGTGGTCGTGGTGGTGCCAATAATCCTACCACGATTGCTCCAGTCGCGGGAACCGATAATACTGGCAGCGGTGGTGGTGGCAGTCAAACAGATACTCCAACAAGTGCGTCCGGCGGCTCTGGTATTGTAATTATCCGTTATTCTGCCACGTATGAGTCTCCTGCGATTACAGGGGATCCGGATTACGGCAGCCTTGCGTTGCGATATAAAGATGTCACTGTCAGTGATGTTATGGATACGATTCACGCCGGGATGAAAGTCCTGCACATGGATATAAATATCTATGGTGAAGGTTCAGGGAAACCTCCGTTATTAAATTTACGCGGCAGTGATACGACATTTAATTATTATGACGCTTCTCCATCATGGGAATCCTATTCTCAGGGTATGCAAAGACAATGGCGTTACTTGCAGGTCAAAGCATACTTGGAGGCATCAACAACGACGACGACGACGACGACGACAACAACGACAACAACAACGAATTCTACTACCACGACGAATTACTGAATATCTTAAGGAGAACCAATGTCCACAACATTATCGCCCAGTGGTTTGAAAATAGTCGGAGCTTACAATGATGCTACATGGGCCACAACTTATAATGCGAACTTTCTATTGCTCAACAATACGTTATTAAAACTTTCCGCGTTGATGGATGTGACAAAGACCGACATCGCTGATGGCAAAATTCTTTTATACAGGACAGCAACTGGCAAATGGACACCCACCACTCCAAAGGATAAGATCAAAGCAACTGGTAAACTTTTAAAATTCACATAGGGAGTTATTATGGCAGGCGAAAATAAATTATCCCCAACAACACTTGAGAATCTTTCGTATAAACAACCTGGATGGAACTATATTCTGGACAGGAACATGCAGATCATCAATTTTTATTTGTCTGCACTTGATAATCTATTGGATGTTGACACGACAGGTATTCGCAATGGCGCTGTACTTGGCTGGAATACTACCACGACTAAGTGGAACCCGATGTATGCAACAACAACGACGACCGCAGCATAAAATAAATTTTGAAAGGTAATGACATGACAAATCTCCCTGTTCTTCCCAACTCCCCAAGTTGGTTTGCACACCCTGATTTAATGAATGCTATTATTATTGTTTTGGTTCTTATCCTTCTATGGTTTATTCGCAGAGAATTTTCCAAATTCGACACTAAACTTACCGATATTTGCACAATCGTCGGAAAGAAAGCTGATAAAGCTGAAAATGACACCGCGCACAAAGCTCTGTGGCAACGAGCCAACAATCATGGCCATAAAATTGAATGCAATGAAAAAGTCTGTAAGCCATACACAGGCGGTCTTTTAATTCACGAAGAATAAAGGGAGATAAGATTACCATGAAAGAATCATTCGAGAAAGCATTGGATATTGTGTTGGGATTAGAAGGAAAGACGACAACCAACGACCCCAGGGATCCCGGGGGGCTGACGGTGTGGGGATTGTCCAAGAAATATAATCCGGAAATCTACAAGGGAATGCCGGACGCCGAGATCGAGGATATTTATTACCGGAAATACTGGAAACCTGCGGGGTGCGACGTCGCTCCGTACCCGATGGACATCTGCCTGTTCGATGGCGCCGTGAATCCACAGGACGACAAGACACTGCCGTTTGCCGGCAACAAAGAGATCATGGCGCAAAATCCGAAAACATGGCAGGACTTTCTTTTCCTGCGCATGGTGCGATACATGAAGAACTCAAAACGCGAGTATGTTCTCGGCCACATTCAGCGGATCATCAAATTGTACGACAAATTAAAACCCTGATGCGCGGTGTCCTCCCCTCCACTGCGCATCGCTCAAGGCGGTTCAGCCCTCCGACTGAACCGCCTTCTTTTTAATCATAAAACTATACAACAATATTCCATTATGCTATGCGCTTCATAACTTATTGGAATAATAAAAAAGGAGG
>Ga0172381_10005757_pt1 | contig 12521 bp, 16 predicted proteins | sample Leawel6488metaG_FD_119754 | JGI IMG/M metagenome (GOLD analysis project Ga0172381, IMG submission 119754) | Leachate microbial communities from a municipal landfill in Southern Ontario, Canada - Leachate well 64-88 metaG | ecosystem: Engineered > Solid waste > Landfill > Unclassified | place...
AACGAATCCGGGGGGAAGCGAGGGATGAATGGGACTTGAGATAGTTCAGAAAAAATGTATATTCCCGGATAAGTTCCAGTACCGGGAGTTTTTAGAGTTTTACAGGGGATGCCCCGCGGACTTAAAGAATAAACACGGGTCCTTTGCGATTGCGATCTGGTGGTGCAATAAAAAAGGCGGTCTTGGTTGGGGAATCAGGACCGTGGCCAGGAGAACGCATACGAGTGAGTACAAGGTGAGAAAAATATTAGGTGCATTCCGGGAACACGAGGCTACCCCGATTTTTTCAGATCGTGCCGGTGTTGGCGGCGCCGAGCGTTGACCTTGTCTTTATTTTTTTTGAGCCATGCCCGTTTTCGGGCGTTGATCTCGGGCCTGTGGCGTTGCTCGTAGCGTTGGTGGTAGATTGTGTAGCTGGACATATAGGCACTCCTCAAGAAACACACCCGCTCGCGCGGGGAAGACCTAGTATTTTCCGCTTTTTAAATATTCGTTATAATTATCATCATCGACTGAATCATGCACCGATTCCTCTAGCGATTTGTCATTATTACCAGAATAGTAGTTCTGGATTCCTCTAGCAATTGGGGCGTATTCTCTGCGTGTCCCTCGTAAAGAGCGTTCCCCAGTATTAGCGTCGTACGATGCTAAATTTATTACCAAATCCATGTTAGGACAGAGATCTCTGCTAGGCCTGACGTAGAACCCGCGTATTTCATTCCAGAAAACGGTAGGGTTGGACATGTTCACCCTAAATGCCTCATCACACGCTAATTTGTAATTTTTGTACGACAAAATTATTTTTTTCATGGCTTTTCTCCTATGGGTGCCCGCCTCTCGGTCGGGTCTTATCCCTCTCCTGCACTGATAGTATAGCACACATTATAATGTATGTCAAGGGGCCGAGCAATCTATTTTCAGGGCCCAAAAATCATCACACCCAAAAACACACTTTCAACCCCTCTCTTCCTCTCAAAATCATCACACTTTTAACCCCTAAGCCACATATTTATAGAAGCCCCCGTGGCCGGATTCGGTTCTGGCTGGTGGGCTATCTAAACAAGCCCTGATTCTACTCGGATAAAATATATCACTACTTGCGAGTTCAGAACAGGGCGGAAAATTACGGACATCTTAATATATGAAGTCATCAAGCACGACGACAACCGAAAACAAGGCAATTCAAAACATTGGAACTGTCCTGAGGGTGGTATATAAGCGTGTGAGGCCTCATCGGTTAAAGGTTAGATCGTTCCTTAGCAAAAACGATGTTTAAAACTCCGTTCAAAATAGGGCGCTGTCTGTACGACTTGACAACCCTTAACCTGCACAAGATATGACAGGACGGCTTGTATCAACCGATGAGTAATTCCCAGAAGGCACTAGAAGGGTAGTGCAGGGATATAAAAGTCGTATAAAGGCAGACCTAGAAACCACTTTAAGTATTGCTCCAAACCCTCGGTTTTCTTGGGGCAATACGAAAATTACGGAGCAAAGATATGAAGCTGAAAGCGAGAATTTGCCGGTGTGGGTATAAGCTGTGGACTTACCTGTCGATTCGATACTGCCCGGCGTGTAATAAGATTTTAACATCTGGGAGCAAGGGATGCGCGAGAAAATAGAGATCGCCATTGCAGTGGTAGGGTATATCGGGGTTTTGATTTTGTTCGTGTGTCGGCACTTGATAGGAGTGAGGTTTTGAGGAATATATGGCGAAAACGGAAAAAGAACTAAACCCCAAACAAAAGAGATTCTGTACTGAGTACATTATCGATTCCAATGGCACGCAGGCGGCTATAAGGGCCGGGTATTCAAAAAAGACAGCACAGGCTATAGCAGCGGAAAACCTTACGAAACCTTTGATTTCGGCAGAAATAGAGAAACTCCGCAAAGAACAGGAAGAAAGAACGCTTGTTACTGCGGATTTTGTTATTTTAGGGCTTAAGGAAGTCGCTGAGAGATGTTTACAGCGAAAGCCTGTAATGGTTTTTGATTACAAAGAGAAAGAACTTGTGCAGAAAACGGTAGAGGTTGACGATAAAGAAGGTAGCGGAACTCACGAAGAAGGAGTTTGGGAATTTGACAGCCAGGGGGCAAACAAGGCTCTTGAGCTTTTAGGAAAACACCTTGACTTATTCAAGGGTAATGATAATCAGCCGGTAAAGGTTGTGGTAGAGATTAAGCAGGTTCCTTGACATGAAGGAGATAAACGTAACTATCCCCTACAAATATTCGGCGAGAGAATACCAGAAACCTTTTTGGGTAGCGATGAACATTAAAAAGCTACTTAGGGCAGTTCTTGTCTGGCATAGAAGATCGGGCAAGGATAAGACGCTCGTAAACTTTGTGGCGGCCAAGACACAGGAAAGAGTAGGGGCTTATTACTACATATTCCCCACTTACAATCAGGGAAGAAAGATTCTCTGGGAAGGCGTGGATAAAAGCGGGGTAAAGTTCCTTGACCATTTCCCGAAAGAGTTATTGAAGAAGAAGCCAAACGACACGGAAATGAAGTTAGAATTTACGAATGGTTCAATAGTTCGAGTAATAGGCTCTGATGACATTGATAGCATAGTAGGGACAAACCCGGTCGGTTGTGTGTTCTCTGAATACTCTTTACAAGATCCTAAAGCATGGGATTTTATGAGGCCCATACTCGCGGAGAATGGCGGTTGGGCTGTGTTTAATTTCACGCCGCGCGGAGAGAATCACGGCTATCAGCTCCTTGAAATGGCAAAAGATGACCCGACTTGGTTTACGCAGGTTTTGACGGTTGACGATACAAAGGCCATATCGGTAGAAGTTTTAGATCAAGAGCGCAAAGAAATAATGCTTAAAGACGGGAATGACGCTCTTTATCAACAGGAGTATTACTGTTCTTTCAAGGTTCCTATAGCTGGGGCATATTATGCAAGCCAGATAATGAAGGCCACGGCAGATAAACGGATAACATGTGTTCCTTATGAGGCGAGCGTTCCGGTAGATACCTGGTGGGATTTAGGCATAGACGACAGCATGACGATCTGGTTTAGCCAGACAGTAGGCAAAGAGATAAGGTTCATTGACTATTACGAAACAAGCGGAGAGGGGTTGGTTCATTGTGCCGGAGTATTGAGGGATAAGAAATATGTTTATGGCACACACACTGGCCCTCACGATCTTGAAGTAAGAGAACTTTCGAGCGGTAAAAGTCGCAAGGAAACAGCAAGGAATTTTGGTATAGATTTCCAAGTAGTCCCGTTGGGAAGCGTTCAGGACGGGATTGACGCGGCAAGGAACATATTTTCTCGGTGTTGGTTCGATGAAAAGAAATGCCAGCGAGGGCTGAATGCTCTAAAGAGTTACCACAAAGAATACGATGAGAAGAACAAGGCGTACAGGACGCATCCCGAACATGATTGGAGTAGCCACGGGGCAGACGGTTTTAGAACATTCGCTTCGGCATATAAAGACAAGGTAAGAAGCTGGGCAAGCCAAAGTGAGCCGTACAAGCCATATTACAAATACTGAGGTAAAGAATGGAACCGAAAGAACAAGAGATACAGATCCCCGAAGAACCCACTGAAATGCCTACCGAGGCGGTAGTTGAAACGCCGAAGATAAATAACTCTCCGATAATCAAGGTAAAGCTAACCGGAAAGCAGGAAGAAAAGGTTGTCCAGCTCATTGAAAAAGAGATGTCGAAGATAATTGAAACCTACGAAACATACAATAGGAGCGAGGGTTGGTTTAATCACGTTGACAAGACCACACAGGACTATATTGACGGTGGCGATGTAGAGGACTTTGACGAGGACAACGATAAGAAGCGGCTACTCCTTACTACGATGATGTGTGATGTAATCGCCTCTAAAGACAAGAGGCAGACAATGGGTGCGAAGCCTGTCATCCTTATGGTTCCAAAGAGAGGCGACGAAGAAAAGTACGAGGCAGGGGATTTAAGCGATTGGCAGGACGATCTTGACAATACTTTACGGAAAGACTGTAAGTTGGAAGAACTAAAATATGTTTCAAGCCGTATGGCGTGTGCCAACGGCGTGGCGATAGATAAATACCCCTATGAAAAGAATATCGAATACAAGACTAGAAGAACACTCTATAAGCCCGCAGATAAGGCGAAGTTTGAAAGTCTTTACGCCTCAGATTTGGTTAACCCCGAATCAAAGGCATTCAAGAATTGGGAGAAACTCCAGTCCGGGCAAGAGGTAGTGATAGACGACGTTGAACCGATAGTCCAGTTTCACGGGGTAAAGCCTTACAGGGTTGATTTAAAGAAGTTCTATGCCCGGTTAGACATAAAGGATTTCAGAAGACATAAAGTCATATCAGAGTTGATCGATACCTACACTTGGGCTGATATTGAAGCCCGGACAGCGCAGGACGAGAACGATTCGCACGGGTACGATCCTGACGCGGTTGCACGGCTCAAAGAAAAGCTAGGCGACAAGTTCGCTGACAGCAAAAACACGATATATGAATCAATTGTCAATATAAAACTCGAAAGCGAGGTAAAAGAGGGCGAAGAACAGCCGAAAGACAGATACCAGAGATACCTTGTAACTTATGAAGACGCTTTTAAGATTGTTTTAAAGTGCATTCACGATCCTTACGAACACAATGATATCTGCTATGTCGCGAAGTGCGCCATTCCTGATGATAAGAGTTGGGCCGGGTACTCGTTTTCCACCAGGATAAGGGACGTTAAGAAGCTGGCCGAAGGGTTCCTGAACTCTATACTGACACAGTTTAAGTTATCCGAAAACGGGATGATATTGACCGATGACGACAAGACAGACTTTAGCCGGATGAATATTACCAACGGCGATGGGATGTCGGTAGTTAAGTTCAGCTCAGGCAAACAGTTCAGCCAGTTCCGGTGGGACTTCCCGAATGTTGACCGGGCGGGGTTGATTAATTGGGTATTTAATTTCGGTTCTTTGATTACGGGTGTTGACCCGGCAATAAACTCAGGCGCGCAAAGCCCTGACGACCCGAGGGCTCCGCTAGGCAAGGCCCTTGTCAAACAGGCGAATAGCGATAAAAGGATAGAAGACATTATCCTGAACCTACAGAAAGCTGACGAATTGGGCGCACGAATGGTTGATTGGACTTATAATCAGTTCGTGGCAAAGGAAGAAGACCGCAGACCTTACTTTGACGGGGATTATGTTTGCCACGGTTCAACGCTTTCCTTCAGTCCTGAAATGGATAATCAGGTTATCCTGGGGTTCGTTGAGGCTGTAGGCAAAATGTCCCCTCAGACTATACAAGACACGAATGTTGTCTATACGCTCATTTCTGCTTTGATAAACAATGCCGGGGGCAGTATCAAGAAGAACAAGGACATAATTTTAAATCCCTTGAAAAAGCAAGTTGACCTAGAAAAAGGGATGATTGCGGCGATAAAAGAGATACAGGAAGAAGGACAAAGGCAGGGAAAGACCCGGCAAGAGATACAGATTGCCATACAAAAAGTTATGGGTGCGATGAAAGGGGAACAGCCGGGGGCCCCGGGACAGGTCCCGGCCGACGCGCCGCCAATGGGGGGTATGCCTCAATGACCGAGAATATCGATCCCTTCGTTAAAATCAAGGAAATGCTCGCACAAGGGCAGGAAAAGGCTAAAAAGGCAGTAGACCGCCTTATAACCCGAAAAGACAGCGAAAGGGCAAGGAAAGCCCTTTATATAGCGGAATTAAAGGCGTGTGCCACAGAAAGCCAGTCATTGATGAGTGATGACAGATACCCGAGGCATAGGAAGTTCTTATCTGAACTCAGGGCAGGGTATTCAAGGGCGCTAGAGATTACCCCGCCAGACAGGAGTTACGAGATAGCCGATATTCAGGGGCAGATTAAGCTTTTAGACAAGTTGATGACCCGATCTGAAAGGATAGTAGCCGAACTTAAAGCGATAGAAAAGCAGGTAGCTGATGAATAGAATATCAATTAGTTTCTTTTTACTGTTTATGGCAGTGTCGGCTTTTGCGTTAGATTTCAAAATAGAGGGCAGTCGAATATATTGGAAAAGCGAAGGCGCGAAAGAATACGACGCGCTTGATTATGTAAATGTGCGCGGGGCAGGGTATTTGGAGTGGAAATCTAGGGACAAGGGGGCAGAAGACGGAGTTGTAACTCGGGAAGATTGCACAGTCCATTATATTTTTGAAGATAAATCGGATATTCAAAAAGTAACAGAAGATAGTTTCCATAAAAAGTTGTTTATAGAAAAAAGAAAATCCAAATGGGTATTAGATTGCGATAATAACCCTCCTTATCTGTATATGACAGAACCAATTATTGATAACGAACATTTAGAGAGAAGCTATATTAGACAGATATACCCGACTGATAAGTCTGACCGAATGGAGAAAAAAATCGAGTCCCCGGACTTTTGATGAATGTTAAATTGAAATGAAAAATGACTGGCTGATTGCTATTATCAAAGAATTTGAGGTGTGCGGACGGCCCGGCGAATTGATATTGAATTTTGACGAAAAGGGTAATTGTGGTGCATTCAAGGAAACGAAATACGGAAGGAAACCTAAAGAAGTAGAAATTAAGCCGAAAGAAGCGATGAAATAGTTCTTTGACTTAATGAAAATAGTATAGCCAATCGAAACAATCGAAGGCGAGATGAGTAGCTTAAAAGCTACATATTTCGCCTTTTTTGTTTGCTCAGGCAGTAATGCCGGGCAAGATAATCAACCTGTTACCGTCCATTGACCGAGTTAGTCAATTGTAAGTAACAAACAGGAGATAAAAGATGAGAATGCTCAATGAGAAGTTCAGACACTTGCTGTCCCCGATGTTTAGCTTTGTAGAAGACGCTCCGGGCGGAGATGCAACACCGCCGGAAGACGATCCTACACCGGCAGCTGATCCCGAAGATCCCGACAAAGCGCCGCCTCCTCCGGCTGAAGACAAAGAGGAAGTAGTCGAGGAATCCGAAATCAGCGATGAAGAATTTGATGACCTTAACGGAAAAATGTCGCCCAGGCAGGTCGCGGCGATGAATAAACGTATGAGGGATAAAATCGCTAAACTCGAAAAGGAACGCAAGGAACCGCCGAAAGCAGAACCGCCTACACCTAAGGCAGACGAACCGCCGCCAAAGACACCAGGTGCAGAGAAAAACTTTGACCCGATAGCGTGGCTATCTGATACGGACAAGGGGAAAGCGGCACTGGCGCATATTAAGCGGTCAGGATTGGACGATGACCAGATAAGGGCAATCATTGACATTATCGGGATCGCTAGCACGAGGATATCGGGGTCTGCTGTTGAACCGATAGCTTCCGAGTTCAGGGAGGGCAAGTTCGCGAAAGCTCTTGAATCTTTCTCGAAAGAGGATAAAAACAAGTTCGGAATGTCGAAACCTGAAATAAGGAAGGCCGTTGAATCGTATATCCGGCAGAACTATCAACCCCAGGAATGGAACAACCCGAACACGATCAAGGCGGCTTACGGCATAGCTTTAGCCGAACATCCCGAAATATTCACAGCCGGAAAGCGGGAAATCGTTAATGACGGAGCAGATATACATAGTCCCGGCACTGGCGGTGCGAGTTCTACCGGCGGCGTAAGCAATTCAGCCCTTGAAGCCTTTGCACAAGAAAGGAATTTGGGCGACATCAAAGATCAAGTAGTACGGAAAAAAGTGTTAGAAGCCTACAATCTGAAAAAAAGGATTGAGGCAGGATCAACAAAATAAACAGGAGGAAAACAATATGAGTTCATATGTCAAGTTGGGTTCTTGCGACAATAAGCAAGACGAAGTGCTTTGCATTGGAGGCTTTGAGGCTTCCGGTAAACTTCCGGCGAAAAGCGGAAGGTTTGTGTATTACGATATATCTTCTGGCGCGTCGAATCACGCCGGATGGATTCCGTGTGCGGATAATTCGGTAACTATTGGAGGATTTTGTAACCACGATACCGATCTACTGACCTCAAAAACCACGTCATCTACCGCTAATGGGACACGGTTCCCGATTATAAGCGTTAAAGACAGGGTTTTTGAACTTCCTTACGCGGCTTCTGGCGCGGCGGCCACTCTTACGCTCGCTGTTGCGGAAGTCCTTATAGGAAAGAAAATAGACCTTTATGTTGACAGCGACGGCATACAGTATGCTGACAATGCGACTTCCCAGGCGGTTTTGCAGGTCGAGGGATATAGCGTAGAAAGAAACACGCTGAAAGTTTCCGTAGTCCCCGCATACATAGTTCAGCTGGCGTAATTTAAACTAAAACAGGAGGATTAATAATATGGGTGCAATGGTACGAAGTGATGTTCCGAAAGGGTTGGCGGCCGACCTTTATAAGTGGGATTTAGAGGCAAGAACCGACTACGATAAAAAGGAAGGTCCGTCATTGCTCGATAAGTTCACAGACGTTAAACCGATGAGCGTGGTTAAAGGGTCATTTTATCAGCGCACGACTGCTTTGACTGATGACAAACTCGGAGATAAGGACGATTATGGACTGTCAGACAAGGCTTCGCTTGTTGACGGATGGACGGTTTATGGCAAGAAAAAGCATAAATCGAAAATATTCAGGGTTTCGTCCGAGGTTGCAAAGGACTGGCACAGGTACACAAACTTTATAAAAGAATTTATAAAGACTACCGGGCCGGAATGGATATACAACACAAAGGAAGCCATATTGATGGACGCTATCAATTATGGCGCGCTGACTGCTGGGCATAAGATATTTGACCAGAATAGTTCAGACGCTGGGATACCTTCCACGACCGCCAATCTGATCTATGACGGGCTTCCCTGGTTCGATGCCGCGCACACTGCGAAAGGACATACCACGACATACGATAACTGTATGACCGAAACCGGATTATCGCCGTCTGGCGTGGCTAACGGAGTAAACGCCGCGGGAGTAAAGAATATGTATGTCAGGTTTGCCGCCACTAACGCGAAGATGGAGAATGGCGCGAACTTCAACAACACCAAAGACATACACGTTCTTACGTCAATTGCCGGAGAAATGGACTGGGGTTCGGTATTGAAGTCGACGCTTAATCCCGACGACAATAACAATGCCGACAATTACATTAAGGGAAAGATTAAGCCCGAAAATGTCATTGGAACTAACCTGATGGCGGTTGATACGCAGTCTATTCTTTTCAGGAAAAAAGGTCTTTTCTGTGCTATCGAAGAGCCGAAGTACGAGTTTATGCAGGAGAAAGAGCCCGATGTTGATTGGGTCAGGGTGTCTTTTGACTACATATTCGTTCCTGAAAATTGGAGATTCGTGCTATCCAACAACGTGCCTCTTACTTAAGCAATTAACTTGAAAAGGGGCTGATAGATTATGGTTATACATAAGATACGGAATGGATACGTCATCGCTACTTGCCAAAAGTGCGGCGAAACAAAAGTCGCGCTCAATAAGGTAAACGGCGAATGGATGTGTGGACTCTGTATTTCAGCGTATAAAAACAATCTAAAAGCCCCTCGTCAAGTTAAGGAAATAGAAAAGCAACAGAGCAGATTCAAAGAGATGATAAACGTATAAGGAGGAAAATTGTGAAAAAACTAATCATTGCAATAGGATTTATGTTCTTATCGCCTATTGCGTTTGCCGCAGCTACATATACGGGATCGGCCGGACTAGTGGTAGGAACAAAAGCGCAGCACGCAACATCCGGGTACACTGTCGGGGCTGGAGATTTACTTGTGCAGGATCAGCTTTACAACGCATCAGGTCTTTTAAATGTAAGGCTGAATTTCGAGAATCTGGCATCTGCCAGCGCGACAGGGTTGAATAGTGTAACCATTGCAACGGCGACACTAGTGGCTTCAGCCACGACCTGGACGCTTGCGGGCGGAGATGTTACGGATATGGCAGAGGCAAGGAATGTAACTATTCTTTTCGCCACTACGACGATTACAAGCCTGACAGGAAGTCTATCGGTAACAGGAACTGACCACAGGGGGAACGCTGCGACCGAGACGATAGCCATATCGACTTACGGTTCTACTGCGGGGAACGTGGCTTGGCGTTCGATAACATCGGCGACGCTTACCGTGGCGACTATTGTCGGAGCTAGCGGAGATTTGCTTGTTAGTTTTGGAACCGGCAACAAAATCGGACTGCTGAACGACATATTGGCAAGCGCGAATGTAAAAAAGGTAATTGAGGCGGGGTCCGCTGTAACTACAGCGACCGTAAACGCAACTTACGATACCATTGATTTTGCGACTGATGCCGATGGGTCTAACGATTACGTCGTGGTTTACACGCCAACGGCAAAATAAAATTAAGGCAAAAGGATAGGGGCTTAACGGCCTCTATCCTTTAGGCTAAAAGCGGGAGGCTGGATGATATATTTCGCAATGAACGTTGAGGAAAAGAAAGAACTCGAGAAAAAAGGGTTTGTTTGTAAGGGTTCTCATAGGATATTTGTTGACAAAATTTTCACTGGAAAATTCAAATGGGAGTTCGATGTTCCCGGAGATCCAATCAGCAATGCAAAAGCCGATCCCGAGGTCAAAATCAAAGGCGGAGAACCTGTCCCAACGCTTCCCGAGGTAGAGGAACTTGCCCCTAAAGCAAAGGCAGAACCAGAAAATAAGTCTAAAGGAAAACCACAAAAGAAATCTAAAAACCCGCGCAAACGAGGGGAAAAATGAAAAAAACATTACTATTTATCGCATTGATGTTCGTGTGTGCCGGTGCAAATGCTGGTCAAGTACAGGTATTTGACAGGGATTACGACAGCGAAATGAGGTTAAGTTCCAGCGGGCTACTTAAAAACTTCTCCGATTCCGAAACCGCCATTTATCTACCGCAAGATGCTGAATGTCTGACTGTTTATGCGGTTGGCGGAGGAACTATATCCGAGGTAACTTGTACAGTAAATGCGGATTCGGTCACATTTACATCAACGGGCGGACTTTATCCGGGAACAACGGATTTTGTGTTCGCCGATACCGACAAGGACACCATCGGTGAACTGATAACTTATATGAACAATGTATCTGCAATAACGCCAGGCGTTGGCGGAGGTCTTGTTGCTTCGCTTCCCCAGGGTTCTTATGACGGGAATATTTCTTCGTCTATTGTTGCGGCCGATGCTCAGAGTATCTTCTACTCAACGGCTCCCGTGACTTTAGAGACAGAGCAAGTATCGGGTATTTCTTATTTAATACCTGCCCCGACAAACGGAGACAGCATTTATCTTACGAATGCAGTGGTAAACGCCACTTACGGATCGGGTTCTTTGTCTTTTGCCGTATATGACGGGACTTCAACGTCAAGTACACAATTAAGAAAAGAGACGGGCGGCGCGACTACTGTTGACAAGTCGGTTAATTTACCCATAGACAATTTCAAAGGGAGTGCGAATACTGCGATGAGAATTGATCTTGTTGGGACAGCCGCAATCTCGTCCGCGTATATGAACCTTACATACAAGAAAAGACAATAAAAGGGGGCGAAATGAAAAGATTTATCATTCTATCCCTTGTTTTCTTTGGGTGCGTGTCTTTGGCTCAGGCGTTAACCCTTTCGGAATTAAGGGCAAGGGAACGATACAAGCTGAACGACAGCACTTCTGTTACGAATAGCCCTACTTGGAGCGATGCGGAGCTGAACACCAGAAATAACGATGTTCAGAGAAATATCGCTCAATATACCCGGTGCATCTACGCGCAGTACTTAACTACGCCTACCGCAGAAGTCCGGGAATACGCGAAACCCACGAATTGCATTACCATTGATCGGGTTTCAATGATCAATGTGTCTTCTACTTCTGCCTCAAACCAATTCAAGAAACTAACGGCAATAACTCTTGGCGGTCTTGACCGGGATTTCCCTACCTGGGAATCCTATACTTCGGGACTTCCTACAAAATACTACGAAAGAGGGAATTATATCGGGTTTGAACGCCCGGTGTCGGCGACTTACTGCTCAACGGGGTCAATCAAGGTTGATTACTACAAATACCCTGCTGATATGACTTCTGACAGTGATGAGCCTTTTGACAGTCTTGATTATCTGGAATTGTATCACGACATTATCGTCCTGGGGGTAGTAATAAAATGCAAACAAGACGAAGGGAAAGGGGCTGAGGCACAGACTTTACAGGGGGAGTATGTTTCGCAGATTAATTTGATGATCGAATCGCTGAATTTTTTACCGGATCAAAGGGTACAGAAGATAAAAATCGGGGACTAAATGAAAAGACTGCTTTTTGGACTGCTTCTATTTCTTTCCGTCCCTTTATCTGCCGAGTTTTCGTCAAAGCAGATATCCGAGTTTAAGGGGTGGGTAGATATAATTGAGCCAGATATGTTAGCGGATGGTTACAGCCCTGACCTTCTCAACGTCTATACCGATATGTACAATGCCATAACTAAAAGAGAAGGATACTCGCCCTGGTTCTCCTCTGCTTTAACCGAGGAACAGGCGGTAAGGTCTTTGTATTCATACAGTCTTCAGGACGGCACGAAATACCTTATAACCGAATCTTCTTCCTCGATTTACTATTCAAAAGACGGGACGAATAC
>Ga0172381_10005758_pt1 | contig 12519 bp, 23 predicted proteins | sample Leawel6488metaG_FD_119754 | JGI IMG/M metagenome (GOLD analysis project Ga0172381, IMG submission 119754) | Leachate microbial communities from a municipal landfill in Southern Ontario, Canada - Leachate well 64-88 metaG | ecosystem: Engineered > Solid waste > Landfill > Unclassified | place...
CCAGTGGTTAATAGTTACACGACAACAACCAACACCGCGACAATATAAGTAATTTAAAGCTATTTTTAGTATATAAAGCCCTCTAGTAGAGGGTTTTATTATGTTAAATATAAATATCAATATCAATGATAAAAAATTTCTCTATACACTAGAGGAATACCGTCATAAATATAAAGGAAAAAAATCCAAAAAATGTGAGTGTTGCGGTAAAAAATATAGACTTCCCGGTTATATATTTAGTCCCCGTGATAGAATTTGCGCCGAATGTGAGTCCAAATTGGATTATATTCAACATATGAGGGGAATAATAGGGAGTATTGCTTAGTGCTTAGGGCTTGCCAGCTATTTTTAACCATTCTGGCAGTAAAAACTATGGTCAAATCGTGTTTATTGATGTTTGAAAGATATAAAAAGAAATATCCGAACTCAAAAGTTAAATATCTTAAAAAGATGGTGTTTAGTAAGCCACCAAAACAGCTGACACTGCCTCTATTGTGATAGAGGTAGAAATTAGCCGCTTTTATTCATTGGCTAAGGAGATAAGTATGAAAGATAAATCTATATGGGAGCAAGTAATGGCTCTAAAAACAAAAGACACCAGACATCAAGGTGTTGCCAATACTTTAACACCTGATGAAATTGAAACTATTGCTGCCACCGCCGACTTCTTCGGTGAAGATGTAAGACAGATAGTTTGGGATTTAAAGGTTGCTAAGTATCGAGTGTTTGATTGGTTAGCAATGGCAGTCCACGGCAGAATTGAAAGTGAGAGTGCCAAAAAAGTGTTCGCTTATTCGTTTATTAAAGCCAATGGAGATATTGACAAGTGGATCGATGATTTGAGAGTCACCGATTATGAAGCCAATACCAAATGGGAGGCCATTGACTTAGGGGAATAAAACTATGGAGATGGGATTTGAAACTGCTCTATTTAATTGGTTGAATAGAGTTAAAAAGGATCATCAACCAAACGTCTATGTTAGTAATAACGGACCAAAATATGTCCGTATAAATGTTTCTGGCATGACCGATGGAAGTCACGGTTATGTTTATTGTTTTATTGAAAAAAGCACAGGGAATGTTTTAAAGGCAGCCACTTATAGTGCGCCAGCAAAACACGCAAGAGGGAACATTTATGAAATTGGCAATGAAGGTGTCGAAAGATACGGTGCCAAATATTTAAGATAATTATGTTTGAAAAAATAAAAAGAAAAATAAAAAAGTGGGTATTGTCCGAACTTATAAAAAAGTTAAAGGACAGATATTTTGATGCCTATTTTGAAGACGAGAATTGGAAGATAACCGACGAGGATAAAGATGTGGTTATTCAATTCTTAGAAACCAGATTATACGAGTTGGAATTTGACTCGAACTACTAATAATTGACCATTGACCAGTGATACTGGTCTTTGGCTAGCGATTAGCTAGGTTATATGTTTATTGTTATATGAAAGAAAAAATAGTAGCCACTCAAAAAGAGGGCACAAATGTTGCCCACAACTATTTCTCTAGTCCATCAAAATTTGATGGGTTTGCTAATTTTAGAAGAACTTCTGAAGTTAAGCACGAATTATCGGAGATAAATATGTTTGAAAGAGCCTTTGGTCATAGAAAACTAACCGCTTAAAAACTTATTAAGTCGTTCCGGCAGGTGAACGGCTTTATTAAGTCTTTAAAATTCATTTTTTAGCTTTAAAATAAGCACTCTAAAGCACTTTAAAACTAATGTATTGTATTTTATTATATAATATGTTATAATACTTTATAACATTAAATAAGACTATATACTATTTAATAAGTTATAAAAATATGTTAGGGAGACAGGGTAGTACCTCGCACCTGCGAAGGAACACCACCCTCTGTCCCTAGGGTATTTTGACCTTAGAAGTCTTATAAGCAGGTGGAACACGGTAAACGATAGAGCTGATAATTTATTTATCGGCTCTAATGGTTTACAGTTAAAAGTTTAAATAAGAATGCCAAAAATAATAAATATAATAGTTCTATCGGTGTGTTTTTTGATAGGGTTTTATATTGGATCAAATCAAGGATTTTGGTTTGGTTGTGCGGGTGGAATTATATGTGCCACATCAGGAGCCTGTGGATTATATCTTGGCAACCTATTAAATAAATAATTATGATAACCGTAGAAAAACTTATAAAAGAACTCCAAACACTAGACCCAAAGGCTCGTGTATTGGTGTCATCTGATGAGGAATGGAACACTTTGTTTGAAGGTGTAGAAATCCAAATCGATGAAGAAACCGATGATGTTGTTATATTTGGGTGTTCTGGAACGGAGGTAGAAGAATGAAAGTAATGCTTACACTTGGAAAATTATTTGATGGTATCATCGGTCTTTTATTGTTATTTATGGCAATAAAATTCTTAATCGATGGAAAGTTTATTGAGTCGGCTTTATTCTTTATTGCTGAGTCAATCCACGCTATCGATATGTTCTTTGCCAGTATTCTGGAATTGATTATTCGTTTAACTTCAAAAGATGATAATAGAAAATAGTTTAAATCCTAACTGCTCGGAGGCAGTGTTTCGTTTTCATACAGTCAAGCCAAAAGAAATTCAAAAGATTTTACAGGCTATAGCTGATGAATTGAACAGTGCGGACGGCAATGTAGAGTTCTATGGTAAGCAAACAATACCTCTACTAAAGACAGCTAAACAGTATGACAGTAACTATACTGGCAAACCAAGTTACTCATATATGTATGACGATAAAGGTCAGCAAATTATGACACCAGACGAGGCTCAAAAAGCTGCCTATCCAAAGGGTAATTTATTAAGTGGGTGTGCTGGATTGGGCGATAATGGTGCTATCGTAACGATTGAAACCGATTCCTTTGTTCTTAACATAGGGAATAATGACATAGCGGATAACAATACAGGCTTTGTTGAAAAAATAAAAGAACTTAACATTAAAGTTGACCAAGCGGAAGACGACACGCCAGCGGGAAAAGAATTATCTACACGAGCAAGGGATTGTACCTGCGGGATTAGTTGGGACTTTTAATTGTCACGCCTGCGTGACAAATTGGTGGCTAGAGAATATTCGCCTCTAGTTAAACACGACTAGCGATAGGGTCGTATACCATTAGCACTTTAATAACATTTTGCCCTCTGAACAATTTAACTAGGACTTTGTAGTCAATTAAATCGTATGGCGGTGAACGTACAAGACCAACGATACGTTTATATCGTGTGGCTGAATCCTTAGTATTACCAACCGAAAGGAAGGATCAAGAACGGATTTGCCCCGCATCACATCAACAACATCAAGCTGTCGCGTAGACCATCCACCAATAATTTAAAGTTTAATTGTTTGGCGGGCTAAGTGTTATTAAGCACTTTAACATTTAATCCTCTAAACAAAATTTGAACTAGATATATGAGGGTATATGTATTCAAACATTGAATATATGTACCTCTATATATCTCTTTTTAATTAAACCACGGCACCAGTCCAGTACATGAAGCCTAGTTTTTTTAATATCTTCGGATATTATAATAACCGCCGTTTGTCAGCGACAGGTAAGTGAACTTAATTAAAATTGATTGAGTTTTGTTTGGCGGATTAAGTGTTAGTTATTAGTTAATTAAACAATGGAAAGAAAAAGATTAAACAGACTATCTCAGAGCGGTAAGGTCATAGCCGATTGTATCGCACTATGTCCAGTTCATTTTGATCCGTTAGAAGTGTATGCGGTGATGGATCGAGACAAACAAAAGACCCATTTTGAATACCATTGTAAAAAATGTAAAGTCGATTATAAATTAGTACCAAAAAATGAATAATCCATTAGTAACAATCATTGTTTTAATAGCCATCTGGGGAGGTTTTTCCTACTCAATGGATAACTTTATTAAAACATTAAAAAATCTATCTGTACTGTTAAGAACCGATAAATATCAGCTATCAGATGACGAGTTTAAAGTGATTAAAGAGTTATTAGCACAACCAAAAATACCTGAAAATCTAGATAAAATAAATGATTATCTAGAGAGGTATAACTATAAGAAAAATAATTGGGAGTTCGTTCAAATTGATCCGTTTAAAAAACAGTTAATAGTTATCAGGGAGAAATTATTCAAATGAATATAAATGAATGGCGTTGTGATATCTGTAAGTCTATAAGACCAGACGACAAAGTAGATGTCGTTTCTTATCAGATGAAAGATTGCCCAGAAGCCACTATAAACTTGAAATACTGTAATGATAATTGGGAGTGTATTAAAAAAGCAGAGAAGTTTGAGAAGGAGCAAGTTGCCCCTTGGGAGAAAATAAAATGAAACTAATAAGAAAAATTAAAGCAACACCAGACGGAATGGTTATATACTGTCCAGAAAGTTATACGACCATTAGACTTAATAAGGCAGAGGCAAGGAAAATGTTTAAAGTTAAAAAGTTTCCTGCTGATGCTTCTCCAGAAGTGGTCCATTTGGAAATATCAGACACTTGTAATATGGATTGTCCGTATTGCTACGTGAAAAATAAAGTTGGCAAAGAATTAGATACTAATACTTGGAAGAAAATTATAACCGAGTTAGAAAGTAGTGGTGTGTTTCAAGTTACCTTCGGTGGTGGTGAACCAACAATGAGAAAAGACCTTTATCAGTTGGCAGTTCACGCTAAGAAACTTGGTCTAACTTTATGTATGACTTCAAATGGAATGAATATTCCAGATATGTCACCTCTTATATTAAATAAGTTTGACCAAATAAATATTAGTTGGCACGGTAACTATGCTATCGTGGCTACTGCCTTAGAAAAACTTCAAAAGTCAGAAGTCAGACGAGGTATAAATTTCTGTTTATCAAAGCAGTATGAAAAAGATATTCCAAGAATAATAGCCTTAGCAGAGCAATATGATGCCGAAATTCTATATTTAACCTATAAAGCAATAGCAAAAGACTGGAAAAATCAGATAATGCCCTCGGAAGTGATGAAAATAGCTAAGAAAACTGAAAAGCAGGGGGTTAAAGTGGCGGTTGATGGGGCTACTTGTAATGTATGTTTAGCCTCTAAAAGATTTTGTGATATAGACAGTCAGGGTAATGTGATGGTGTGTTCTTTTATTAGAAAACCAGTCGGTAATCTATTAGAGAAACAATTTAAAGAAATTTGGTCCAGTCGTCAAAAAGTTACTAGTTGTCCATATGTAAAACAAAAATGACCAAAAAAATAACAGATACGACAGGTCTTAAGTTCATAGGTAAGACAACAACCGACAATGGTTGTATAGTTGAGTTTTTTCTTGATGAAAAGACCAATGTTACCCGTATGAAAGTTACTGGACCAACACCAGAGATAGAGGAAGAAGTTGGTAAAGCAATGTTAGAGTTGATGACCGAAACATCTAAAGTTTTGGGTCAAGAGATTAAAGTTTTAAGACAGGAGCACGTAGATGACCAAAGAAAAACAACCATCAATGATTAAAATAACCTTTGATCCAAAGTCGGCATGGTTTATCTTTAATATCGTTAAAGGTATGTTCCCAAAGAAATGTATCTTTTGCGGTAAGAAAATAACCAAGAAGAATGTTGGCGCAGTTATTAAAGAAGGGTTCGTGTGTGAAAACATTTGTTGTATTGTCGAGTTTGAGCAAAAGTTAAGAGAGAAAAAAGCCAAATTTAATATGTTAAAAGTTAAAAAAAGTTTAAAGGAGAAAAAATGAAATCTAAATGGGTAAAAATTGGTGATTGTGCGGTAGATAGTGGAACACTTATGATTGTAGACCCTTGTTATGTACTCCCTGATAAAGAGGGTGTAGTAGCAAATAAAGATAGTTATACCTACGAAAAATTCTTAAACGATATCGGAAGTGATAAGTTTAAACAGATACTCGCAAGTGGTATTGGTGGTACTGGTGTTTTATCTAGCACTGGTTTTGGAGACGGATGTTATCCAGTTTTCGCCAAAGTCGTTGATGAAGGTGATTGGGGAGAACGAATTAAAGAAATTAAAATTAAATTTTATTAAATATTAAAGGAGATAAGTATGTCCCATTTTACAGTTCTAGTAATATCTGACGAAGACCAAAACCCAGAGGATCAACTAGCACCATTTCAAGAGGATTGCGGTGATGAAGACTTTGATAAAGACCTACTTGAATTTGATACCGAAGTAGAGCCAGATGAATTTCAAGCTAAAGCCAGAGAGATTGTTGATGACCAGACAGATGAAAAGGTCAAAGATAAATACACTGAGATGTTAGGTTGTGGTAAATATAAAGAAATTATTATTGACTATAACGGTTATGAAGAAGATGAAAATGGTAACTTAGGTTATTATTCTAATCCAGATGCACATTGGGATTGGTATGAACTTGGTGGTCGTTGGACAGGAATGTTAAAAGTAAAAGACGGTATCAAACCATTACTAGGTGGAAGAAGTTGGAGAAGTGTAGCCGATAAAATTAAGAAAAATCATTGTGACCAAGCATTAGTAAAAGATATAGATTTTGAAGGTATGTTAAAGGACGAAGTTAAAGATGCCAAAAAACTTTATGACAAAGCCATTACTATATTAGAGGAAGAAATAAAGAAAGGTCAGCCACTAGATAAAGCCAGAGTAGAGGCTAATTGGAAGACTGGAGTAGATTTGTGTCAGTATAAATCTAAAGTAGATTATGTAGAAATGGTTAGAAGTAACGGATTCTATACTCACGCATTTATAACACCAGATGGTGAATGGATTGAAAAAGCAGATATGGGTTGGTTTGGTTGTACCAGTAATGAGAAACCAGATGAATATAGAAGACAATGGGACGAGATGATTAAAAATCTTAAGCCCGAACAAACTTTATCTGTTTATGATTGTCATATTTAAAGCTAAAAACAAAGCTAAAATCAGCTTACTAGACTTGATATATTGTAATATACTTTATATTATGATATACTATTACATAAGATAAAACAAAGCAAAAATACATATTTATTATTTAAAAGGAGATAAGCAAAAAATGACCACTTTCAAATACGGTGGTGAGTCCTTAACTATAATCAACAGCCAGCACCACTTAGTGCCAAAGGTTGCCAGAAATATAGTTATGTCACCATCTTACAAGAAGTCTTTGGCGATAGCCGTCAAAGCTAATATGCCAGCGTTATTGATGGGAGAAGCCGGAACGGGTAAGACTTCTGCGATTAGATATTTAGCCTACAAACTCAAGCAACCATATGTTCGTGTCAGTATGACAGGATATACGACTCCTGATGAATTAGTGGGTTCTAAATCAGCCGCAAATGGGTCAACCTATTATGAAGACGGAATTATAACTGCCGCAATGAAGGCGGGAGCTATTCTTGTTCTTGATGAAATCAATGCCACTCCACCAGATTCGGTCTTTATTCTTCACGGACTTTTAGATGAAGATAGACAAATTACTATGCCTAACGGTGATGTTATTAAACCTCACCCAGACTTCAGAATATTTGCCACAATGAATCCAGAGTACGAGGGTACCAAATCATTGAACAGAGCCTTCTTGGATCGTTTTCCTATCATCTTAGATATGAAATGTCTTGATCCAGAACCAGAAGCCAAGTTGTTAGAGGAATACTACAAAGTAGATAAAGATGTTGCCAGACAAATGGTTACTGTAGCCTGTACCGCAAGAAAAGCTTATCGGGAAGAAAAGACCATTACTCACGTTTCAACCAGAAGTTTACTTCAATGGGCTGAATTGATGTTCAATGGAATGGATAGAAAACTTGCCTATGAGGTTTGTATTGTCAGAAAAGCTACACCAGTAGACCAAGGAGCATTTTTAGATTACTACAATGCCGTATTTAAAGAGAAGTCGTCTTCTAATGTAAACCCATTAGATGATCCAACTCCAATTATTGCGACTGTGGGAGAAATTAATCGCTACAAAGATAAAATCCAAACTTCTGATAAAGAATTGGGCAGAATTAAAACAGCACAAGATGAAATAAACCGAAATTTAATTCAGTTCAAAGATGATTACCAAAAGTTAAACGAAATAAATAAGAAACTACAAGACGCTTTGCCATCGGAGAATAAATTGAAAAGACTATCTGAAAAGATGATAGAACTTCACCCAAATTCACCAACAAACGGTCATAAATTTGCCATTGGCGATGTAGTTATGGCAAGACCAAATGCACCTTATTCTGAAACCACAAGCGGGTGGAAGGGTGTAGTTATTGATTATGCGGATAGTTTATTAGTATTAGGAAATATTGAAGGCGGAGAAGTCTACACCGTCAGTCAAGATTATTTTGACAAAGTAGAAATTCAATAATATGAATTACTTCCAACCAACCGAACAGTACATCGACTTATTGGCGACAGCACTATCGGATGAAAATATAACCATTAAGAAGGGCGACCACTGGTATACAGATATCGAGAAAAGGATTCTGTATTATGAACCAACTAGCCTTTCTTCTCTCGATCCATTGGCAGCAAAGGGGGTTATTCTACACGAGATTGGTCACTTAAAGTTCACTAAGGACAATAACTACCAATCTCAAATAGAAAAGGATAATCCAGCGATGCACGATGTCTACAACTGTTTTGAGGACATTAGAATAGACGAGAGGGTTATTAGGGAGTATGGAGATTTCGCCAGCGAGTCAATGGACACCTATTATGTAGATGAATTGAATAAATTCTTTTTTCAGGGTGGACAAACTGATAAATTATTTCAGTTCTTATGTATGGGAATGATTTCCTATTTCTATCGTTGGAGATGTCAAAAAAACCAACACGATTATAGATACAAGCAATTTAATTATCAGCTATACGAATGGTTTAGTAATCACGGACAGGTAGATGAAATGTACGGTCCACAGTATTCTAAACTAGATGAAAATGTAAGACAAAAATATTTTAGTAATCTAAGTACTGTTGAAAGTGCGGTCTCAATGATTATTCAATCCACTAACATTAGTGATGTTAAAAGATTAGTTGATACTTATATTTATCCTCTAATTAAAGAATGGTTGCCAGAGGCTAACGAAAAAGAAAAAGAAAAACAGGAACAACAAAAGCAACAACAACAGCAACAACAACAGCAACAACAACAAAAAGGTGGTGGTGGAGCTCAAATTCAAGCCGCAGGTAGTCAAGGAAAAGACGATAAAGATAGTGAGGAAGGAGAAGGTAAAGACGGTGAAGGTAAGAATACACAAGACGGACAAGACGGTAATGAAATGGCTAATAGAGTAGCAAAGATGGCTAAAGACCTAAATGATAGTTTAGATGATGACCAAAAGAAACGTCTAAAAGCAATCATTGGGGGTAATGGTTATGGAGGTGAAACTATTAAAATGACTTCGATTGAAGCCAAAGCAATAGCACTCAGACACGCCAACACTTTATCCGAAAGAATTAAATCAATTCTTAAAGAGAGAGCCTGTGTTCGTTATCAGGGTAATTATAAGTCGGGTAAATTATTAAATAGAAACGCCTGTAAGATAGTTACTGGAGAACCTAGAGCCTTCTCAAAGAGAAACAACCCAGATACTCCAAAATATAAACTTTGGATCATTCTAGATTGTTCGGGTAGTATGTATGAGAATGGTAAAGCCGTTGCCACTTTTATATCAGCTAACTTAATTGACCAAGTGGGTAAACAATTAAAGTTTGATAGAGAATATATCGCCTTTGATGAATATGCCCACCCAATGAAAAACTTAGATGAGTATAAAAGTAGAATTGGTGGCGGTACTAATGATGTTAATTGTCTCCAACATATAAATAAAAATATTTCATCTGATGATGATAATTTAATCTTTATATTCTCAGACGGTGACAGCCCTGGAGATGTTAGACCTCTAATTAAAGAGATAACTAAAAAGAATAGCACCGTTATTGGTGTATGTTTCCCAGAGCAAGGTAATAGTTATTCTACAATGACCAAAAGATATGATGACTATATCTTAGTCAATGAACCAAAAGACCTACCAGCACAAGTTATTAAAAAGCTTAAAAGTTTAATCCACAGATAATATGAGAATAAAAATAAAACTTTATTATGATAATGGAACAAAACCCAAAATAGTCACCACTGGTGATATTACAGAATTAGAGGCTATTTGGGCAAAAGAATGTCTATTTACAGGTCTACACGACAAGAATGGTAAAGAAATTTACGAAGGAGACATTTTAGCAAGAGGAATGGTAGCAGATTTGCCTTATGAAGTAGAGTGGCTTAATAATGGGTGGTTTTACAGTGACGGAGATATGATTGATGATACTAGAGATGATGTAGTTATTGGTAACTCATTTGAGAATCCAGAATTATTACTTAATAAATAATTATGAAAATACTAACAATCTGTTTGTCGGCATTATGTTGTTTATTTTTGGGTTTATGGATATATAAGCCACAAAATAGAACCATAAATAAAATTGTAGATAACTGTAATGACCCGTGTAAATATGTGACTGGTGGTTATGACAACATTAGATTATGTTATGCGGGAGAAACCTGTAAAAAGGGAGGTGGAAGATTATTAAAATATGATGAAAATGTTGGGGACCCTAAATTTGAGTGCGATTATGGGGCAGTTATAAATCAAAATTAATTATGAATAAAATACTTTATATCTTATATTTTATATTCGTGGTCTCACTTGGTATGTTTATCATAGGTAGAGTTAGATTGATAAATATAAAAAATAAATTTACCGAGAGATGCGTAGAACTCTACGGAATGGAAAAGTTATCTGATGTACCAGCTGTTTGTTATAAAACATTTACAACCAAATTATGATAGTAGAAAAAAATAGTCTAAATCCAAATTGTTCTGAGGCAGTAATGCACATCAGGACTGATCGCCTATCCGAACAAGAGAAAGATGAATTGTACGGAATATTAGAAAAAGCGGCAGAAGAATACGATAATGATACTTGGGTTACTGAAGGAGAATTATTCGGTATTCAAGTTATAACAGTTAGTGGCGATATGCCATATAACGAACCAGATAAACTCGGAGAGATTGTCGATAAATATGATGTCGATGTCGAGTTCGCAGACCAATGAGAATTTTTACAATTAAACAAGCCATAAAACTAGCCAAAACTCTCGTGGTGGATTGGGATAAAGAACAAACCATTGGAATTTATCTCAACTCCGACAATATAGTCGTTCATAAGGAAATGATTAGTCTAGGTACACTAGATGCCAACCTAATCCACCCTAGAGAGGTATTTCGACCAGCAATTAAATATGCGTGTGTCGGCGTAGTTCTTTTACATAATCACCCTAGTGGTAGTGTTACTCCATCTAAAGATGATGAAACTTTGACAAATCAAATAACCATAGCAGGTGAATTTATCGGTATAAAACTAATTGACCATATAGTGTTTACACGGGGAAGTAGATTTTTCTCGTTTAATAGAAAAACTTGAGATTTTTAGCTTTAAAATTAAGCTACTAGCAAGTCTCTAGTTGATTATTACTATATAATATGATATAATATAGATAGATAAAAATAGATATATGAAAGCTAAAAAATTAAATCAAATACAAGATACCGGCAATGTCCGTTACAGTAGTGGTATCTCAGGATTTGACAAAATTCTAGGTACAGATGACCTAACTAAAAAGTCAGGTTTTGTAGACGGAGAGATAATTATGTTTGCGGGTATGCCAGGAGCGGGTAAATCTACTCTAATGTTACAGATAGCCAATAATATGGCTCAAGCTGGACATAAGATTTTATATACGACTGGAGAAGAAAGTTTGGGACAAGTTAAAGGTAGAGCAAATAGAATTAAAACTTTAAATAGTTCCGTCTATTGTTCAGACAGTATAAACTTAGAAGAATTTTATAAAGTAGCCGATGAATTAGACCCAAAATTGATTATCTTAGACAGTCTACAAATGATTTTTTCTAATGGTTGCCGTGGTAGTCAAGGATCACCTAGTCAAATAGAGTTCTGTGCCAGAAGTTTAATCAAATATGCCAAAGATACTAACCGAATAATAATCTTAATCGCACACACTACAAAATCTGGAGTGATAGCAGGAGCAGTAAGAATACAATTCTTAGTCGATGCCAATTTCAGAATGTTTAAAGACACCGAAGAAAATGTTAGAACCGTATTCGCAGAAAAGAATAGATTTGGATTTTCAGATGTAGCCTGGAGAGCTAGAATGACTCCAAAGGGATTATTAGATGTAAACGAAAAACGAATTGAAAACAAAGCCTTAGAAGTCAAAAAAGAAATTAAAAAAGATGAAGGAGACATTGACACGGTCGTTTTAAAGTACGACCAGATAAAAGCAGTCTTAGATAAAACCGTCATCAATCGTTATGCCATCAATAGTGATGTTAGATGGTTGTATGAGCAGATTTATGGTCGTATCGAAGCCAAATTACATAAAGTTAATAAGTTCGATATCACAATAGAAGTGAAAAAAATCTAATTATATGGGTGTAGCTGGCTTATCTCCCTACACCCACCGCAATTTATTAAGTTATAAGTTTAAAAAATTATGCCAATAACAATAAAAGAAGAAAATCTAGA
>Ga0172381_10005759_pt1 | contig 12519 bp, 6 predicted proteins | sample Leawel6488metaG_FD_119754 | JGI IMG/M metagenome (GOLD analysis project Ga0172381, IMG submission 119754) | Leachate microbial communities from a municipal landfill in Southern Ontario, Canada - Leachate well 64-88 metaG | ecosystem: Engineered > Solid waste > Landfill > Unclassified | place...
GCCGAAACTTGCTTTTTCACCATCACAAACCCTGAAAGAGTGTCTTCCTAAGGTCTGGACAAAAGCGAGAACATTTGCTGACGAAATATTTAAAACAACAAAAGCTCTTAAGAATAAAGAGGTAGCAGGAGTTGCCAAATCAATAAGTAAACTTAATAAGAGTAATATTCTTGGTAATACTAAATCCGATAGTTATGCTAAAGCTCTAGGTTTCTCAAGCGAAAAAAAATTAAAGCGTGAGCTCGTAGATAGAAACGTGCTTGAGGGAACACATGGTATGCCAACACGTGGCATGGCTATGGATGATAAAGTTCTTCAAACATTGTATAAACGCATATCGCCAGAAAAACTGAATAGTGCCCTAGAGGACATATATGCCCAAGCCGCTAATCATACCTCTAAACTTTCTGACGATAAGATAAAGATATTGGACGAAATTGGTGTATTGCTAGATAAAAATAAAATAGTTGGTATCGGACGCCATGCCAAAGCCATGGCGCTAACATTAACCAACCAGGCCAAGAAGCAGCTGGGCCCCCTCGCTATAGCTGGAAAGTTTAAACTTCTAATGGCCTTAATGATAGGTGGAACGCTTGGCACCTATGAGTTTATGGCAGGCAGAGATGATGCTAACTATGCTTGTCCTATTAAGATAACACCGCTAGCAGTAAACAATGAGCCATTTACTGCAGGTCTCGAAGGACTAAATCGAGATGGTGACCTGCTTCATATTGTAGAAAATGAAGTTCTGCGCTTTATGCATTCATTAAAAACCATAGTTAGCTATAGTAAGCTGTTAGCTACAGAATTAGACTTCACAAGGTAACAAAATGAATCTCAAACAAGCCACTCAAATGGCTGCCAAACTTGATACTATGCGCAATATCGGTATTCATGCCGTACAGATTCTTAGCATAAGTGCAGATAATACTTTTGCTACAGTAAAGTCATTTGATTTACAAGAAGTAGTAACCACTAGGATTATTAATACGCCCAATGTAGCTGGGCCACTTAATGTTAATAGATACAATGGTATACTTTTTGGAGATATTAAAAACCCAATGGCAGTTCTACTTATCGACGTATCTGATAATTTGGACGCAGATATATCCTTTAATGGGAATACAGCCATGTTTGGAGGAGCTGGCAGGAATATAGAAGTTCCTGTAGTTGGTAAACTAGCTATTGATGAAAATGATACACTATCGCTAGATGAAAAAGCTAATAATAAAAATCACGTTCATGACAATATGGTAGTTATAAAACCCCAGCTTCCACCAACTAGGCCCAATACAAATTCACCATTAATACTGCAGTTTCCAGAGGATGCTAGAGATATACCTACCGGTCATCTAATGGCTGCCGAACAAAGAGCGAGAATCGCTGCTGACGCTAATGTCGGTATAGAGGTTGACAAAACCGCCGGAGTTACTATAGCGGGACAACTCAATATTACATGTCCTATTGGAGAAACAAGAATAGGTGGGATGTGGAGACTTAATCCAATGATGCAATTTATGATCCCATCTACAGCAATTACACCAATCCCGACACTGATATTTTCCATCCCTGGCAAGAATCTAATTGCAGGGATAGAAGAAATGATAAAAGACCTATATAGTTAGTGACAAACACGTTAAAATAATATATTGAGGGCCAATCAATGCCAGGCACTTACTCACAACGTGACATCCAAATCACGGACGACGGCGACCTAGTTAATGACTCCAATGGAGATCTGCTAGTAGCAGATATTAACAGGACTATCGTCCAGCATGTGTTGTTATGCCTGCTTACAGAATTCAACGACTTTGATGCATATCCAGAAATAGGTTCTACTCTAGAAAGTTATATAGGTGAAAATAACACAAGAGAAACTGGGGACCTAATTCGCCGGGAAGTTATCAGAGCTCTCACCTCAAGGAGTCTTTTCCGGGCGGATGATCTCAACGTAGATATTGTACCTATTTCATCTACGGATATATTAATTAAGCTAACAATCTATAACGCCATAGAAGGGTCTGTTGATATCCTGTTGAAGTTTGACCTTAACAACAATGGCATCGAATTGGTCGAAACGGAGTAGATATGCCACTCGCATTTAGAACAGTTAGTAGCCTCAATCAGTCCACAAACGAGATGCTACAAAACTATACCAGCACCACCATGTTAGATGATGGAACAATAGCCAAAGCTTTATTAAGAGCTATCAATACCGTGCTAGGTGAAGTACATGATAACCTTGAGCTGTCATCGCTAGGTAGATATTTATCGACAGCCTCGGGCAATGAGCTTGACTATATAGGAGAGATGCTAAACTGCCCACGTAAAGGTGCTTCAACCGCTACGAGTACTGGCAATGTCCAGCGGTTCTATGTCAACACAGGAACCCTAGGTGCGGTGCCAGGTATAGGGACTCTAGCCAACATTATCCCTGCAGGGACTCGCGTAAGTACATCTGATGGCATCATACAATATGAAGTAACGGACTCGGTTGGATTCGCAGATTTAGACACTCAAGTGTTTGTGCCTATCGCAGCAATTAACACGGGCGAAGGGTACAATATTGGACCCAATGTTTTAAAGACACATAATCTAGGGATTAGTGGACTACTAACTACCAATACCGAGACACTGTCTTCTGGTAGCGATGCCCAGCAAGATGATGAATACCGCTACATACTAAGTAAAGCCGTAACTCTAGCAGAAGCTGCGAATGAAACAGCCGTAAGACTTGCTGCTTTAAGCGCCACTAGCGTGAGTACGGTATATTTAATTCCGTATCAATTCGGAGTTGGCTCATACAACGTAGTGGTAATAAGTACTACTCCTGTTACTAGCGATAGTGTGCTTATCGATGTTCTACAAAGAATTAGAAAGGTTACAGCGCTAGGCGAACTTTGTTATGTATCTACTCCTAGATACCTTGGCCTAGAACTAACAGCTCACTTGGTCATGAAAGATACATTAACTACTGTAGAAAAAGAGACAATCGCTAACTCTGTAGAACAAACCATATACGATTACATTAATAATATTCCTCTTGGACAGTCGTTTATAAAAAATGAATTAATACAAAGAATAATGGGTGTATCTGATAATATTACCGATGTGATTACAGACCCAGCCAGCAGTGATAACCTTAAAACATATTTATGGTATCCTACCACGACTTTCTTTGATCCAAATACAGGCGTTACTACCTCTTCGAGGGTACGGGAAGAGTTTACTGGAAATTATACAGTAAATTATTTTGATGATAAAATTGTTATAGAGCAAAACATGCAAGGTTTTACGCACACTGCTAACTTTGTAGCAGTAACAATTACCTGGGAATAACCTAGCCAATGAGCTCAAGCCTTCGAACATATTACCTGCAACCTAGCGGAGTCGCCTATTACTCCTATGTGACACAGGAAATTGCCAATAAATTCCCGCGTTGGATGAAAATACGTACCGATAAATCATCTATTGGGCAGGGTTTTATTAATCCATTTGGCATGCAGGTCGAACACATAGAGCGCAAGGCTGAAGAAACAGTTTATAATGACTTTCTAACAACAGCAAAACTTAGCCCAATTGACTACCTGTATAAAATTAACCTAGCAAAAACCCTGGATCTTGATTACGCCACTACTTATTCAGTTGTTGGAAACAGATCTGGCACACCAATCACCCTACACCAAGTCAATGAGTTCAATACTTTCGGGGATAACCTCCAACTATTTAGTTATGAAATGGTCCCCACCGCAATTGCCTCTGGCTTGTTACAGTCTTCCGCGCCCGAAGATCTTACCCTGCATACTACTGAAATACCATTTGATGTAGATACTTTAAACTCTTTTGGAGATCAACAAACCACTTATGTGTGGGTCAACCCAGATACTAAAAAACTAGAGTTTTTCTATTACACTAATGAGGAGATGGAAGTACCACTTAGCGTACCACCATTAAAAGAAGTGGTAAGTTCATATACGCTTCAGGCCCACGACAATCTAGAAGTTATATACCCATCCGGCGATTACATTGGAAGTTCTCTCGCTGGAGATCAGTTACTTTTTGCCAACCAAGACAGGGTCCTGCTATTTAATGTGCGAGCACCATTAATTAAAAATACCGAAGATAACTGGGCACACAACGCAGAAAATACAACAATTTTATCTACTGCAAGTTATGATCTTCCAGTTATGACAGCCCCTAGCGGTCTTGCCTGGGATGGAACGAATAGAGCTTTCTGGATCCAAAACAATAATAGCTATACAAGCTTTGATCTTCTATGCGATTATTTTATGGTAGACCCCGAAAACCGTTATATATTATTGCGCGAAAACTATTCAGAGGTTACCGTAGACGGAGTCTCAGCCACCCCAGTTGTCCAAAATATCTGGAACCACTTTGATGAATTTGGATTAATCCTAGATACGCCTCGCAATGATGGAGAAAAGAACTATGATTACAGACAGCGGCTACTGGATGTTTTCAAGTTCCGCAGCAATTCAACATACCAAGGTATTATAAACTCCGTAAGTCGAGATCTAGATCTCACTTATTACGGTGGTCTAGAACAGGGCACATATCCAGAAGGACTATTCGCCTCGGGTATATTCTATGCTGGATATAACATATACCCATCTGGCGTACCAGACAATGTTCTAGATATGGCAAAAATAGATGCCATCAATACAGACTATCACTATGGTAACCACGTAGATATCAACAATGTTCCCGATGCAACACTAGCTGATTATACTGACGAAATTCTTAGGACATACCCCATTGTATGGGGAAGTGGCACCACGGACCCATATGGATTTATTTGGGATTTAGGTCACTTCGATGGAAGCTTTAACTCAGCTAAAATAGTACCCGATTTCATGGGTAATCTTTTCTCTGGTGTCCCATCTTTGTATTTCCAGTCTGGAGTCGAAGACCCCACCACTGATGCTCTTACAATTCGCCTATCAAGAAATGAAGAAGATGAATGGTACCCAGAAGTCAAATCCGGAGTAGCTTTTATCCATGATAAGCCTTACTATATTTTTGCTGATCCTAGAACTGCATTAATTCCCAGCGGAGTTCAGCAATATATCTTGCCAGACAACTACCTAGAGGATTTCCCTGTAAATGTATATGACCCATCTGGATATGTCACTGGTACCTCTGGCTATCAATTTCTAAGCACATCTGTTTTTGGGGATGCCACATACGAATTTATACCAAGCGGTCATCTCATTTTATTTGAAACTCCCATAAGCGATGCTCTCGAAGTGTGTTATGAAACATCTTCAAGCGGCTGGTGCCGGTTGCCGTGGGATTTAAATCCACTACATGGAAACTCATATGATGGGTTTGTGTGGATTTCAGATCACATACAACAGCTAGACGCATTAAATGCTATGCAGTTAACTGTAAACCCAGATGAATTATATTTTGGAATGGGTGGAGCAGCTTGTATTGCCAAAGTGTTAGACACAGATGGACAACCAGTAATAGGGGCTAGAATTGACTTTACGCTATCACCGACAACGCTTGGAGCACTTACTAATACAACAGCCTGGACGCAATTCGACGGAGCCGGGATATCTTTTTACCAACCCCCCTCCGAAGTATACACGCAAGCAGCTAGTGGCATAGCAATAGTGGATACTCCAGTCTGGGAAATACTTCCGATGAATCCCGGACAACCTGTCCAGGCAGGAGGACAAGCACTAGTATGGTTTAAAGATAAGTTATGGGCCTTTGGTGGATATGAAATCTCTCCTGCCACAACAGGAACTACAGTAACTAATAATATTTATAGCATGAGTCCCGGCGCTCGGTATTGGGACAACTATGGGTCTAACACAGCTTGGCAACAAGGACTAGTTAATGCTAGAGCTACTGCCGACGTAGACCGTGCATGGCTATATGGTGGCATCTATATGGCAGATGCCTCAGGAACCGTTAACACTTATAGTAATGATATATGGTACACGGATAATGGTTATACATGGTTTAAAACCACAGCGTCATCAAATATCCCAGCAACAAGAACTGACTTCAGCTTTGATTTCTTCTTAGATGGGTTATATCTTATTGGCGGCAGAACACCAGATACAGGTGTGCTTTTAGCCGATAGCTGGAAAACCACAGATGGGGTACACTGGACTGAAATAATAGACAACACTCATGCTGCTAGATATGGGCACGTAACCTATCAATTAGGAAGTAGATTATATGTGACTGGTGGTTTTGATGCAGGGGGAAATCCCATACCCGCTACTTGTTATACAGAGAATGGCGTTGATTGGGTAAACCTTGGAAATGCTAATATCCACATCTCTAATCTTAGCTGGTCTGCGAAACTAGGGAACAAAGTATATGGTCTATACACTGTAGACGGATATGTATATGAAACTACAGATATGTTATCGTGGACTCGCGTCTATGGTGCGCCCGTATTTTATGGCAATAGTCTACAAGGAATAGGGATTAATGAAATAGGAACCATTTATATTATGGGCCGCAACACTGATCCAAACCTTGGGTTTATATCAAGCTTGCGGACCATGCAATATGCCCGCAAAGTGTTATTTGATAAAGATATGACTGGCGTGTCTGCCACTGATATAATTACAGTATCGGAAACAACTAGCCCCTCTAATCCAGATCCTAGACCCATTGTTTGGCTTCAAAACGCAGGGGCCACACAAGTTACAATTCAACCACAAGATTGGACTGCAAGCGGCTATCTTGATAATGCATATGCCGGGAAATATGTGATCGGCTTAAGCAGCCAAGAAGATTCATGGTATAATATTGATACTAAGAGTTTATTCGTTAACGACAGTGATGCTGTTGAAAACAGTGCAGAGTCTGACTTTAATTATTTGAGTGCTTGGTGTTATGCTGTAGACGCTTATAATAGTCCCGAAGAATATGGAAAAATCCTGTTATACTGTAAAACTATTCCGGGAACACCCACCACTGTCACCTTTAATACATATAGCGTGGTAAAGCCAGATACTATAGAGATTACACCGTCTGGTGCCATGCTAACTTATCCGGCCGGAGAATGTAGGACAGACGAATCGCTAGTCATAAAAAGTATCGCTCCATCAAAAGTTACAATTATAGCTTCTGGAATATATGAAGATATGTCTCTCGGGACAAAAAATGTGACGGTAAGCTTAACGCTTGCCTCCGCACAGCAGAATGTAATGCGTCTAGATAATAGATTTATAGACTATTTCTCGTATCTACGTAAGTCATAAGAGGACGTTATGGATATCAACATTAATAGTGGGAATCTTAATAATCCATTTATAGCTCCAGACTGGGATGATGGCGAAGTCCCCACGCATACAAAATTAAACACAATGACAAGTTTGGTCGCAGTATGTCTACAGAGATTAAATAAAGTAGTCGGCAATACATATAGCAATGGAATTGCAAACATAGCTTCTGCGATTGGAGACATGCGCCAATTAACTGCACCATACACTAGTGCGGTATTGGGAGGCACAACTCCAGCAATGTTCAGTATTGATAGTACGGTTTTGCGAAACATTATCTATGTTTCAGAGGTAGAAGCAAAAGCCAATAATAAATACAGGGTTCATCTTAACGGACATATTGGAACTCAAAATATTAGAAATGACTATCTCGTCAACGTAGTTCTTGCTTTGCTGGACTCGGCCGGCAATGTTACCAATATCTATAACGGAACAATGACTACCGTCACAAATAACCCTACTACCTCAATCTCTGAATTCTACATTGAAATGACAACCAGCGATGAAGCTACTTTCGATTATGAAAGCGACAGACTTGCTGTCCTAGTTACCAACCAATCACTCTCAGATATATTAGTTGAAGTAATACGCAATATAGGCACTATGCAGTTTGCTTCATTTGGTGGCTATATGGAAACCGATGGGACAATAGTCCCCTCCATAAGTGGAACGCCTCTTACCACTGAGATTAATCGCATTGAAACGAAACCCATAGCTGTTCGCTGGAGGGTAGACCTATCTCCCGCAGAGGGGTCTATAGTTGGCAGCAACAGAGTATGGAGTATGGCTAACTGGCTGGGATCTTCATTACCTAATTCTACGACAGCGCAAGAAGTTATTACAGCAGCCACAACTTATGCCGGAAATACCCTGGCTGATTTGTTAGACAATAGTGTCCCCGGAGAAGTATGGTGCAATAAAGTACCACTGGCTGGAACGGGGGATACTTCTGCTAGTGGTGTGTTTACAGATGCCTCCAATAGTTTAGAGATATCAATACCAAGCACCTATTTGAGTTACGTAGGATCTAATACGATCTCTGTATTTGTGCCGATTAAACTACCGTTTAATTTCATAGGACCATACGACTATGGTTGCAATAATCTTAATATGACTACTGCTGATGCAATTGCTAAGATTATCGGCCGCCAGTATGGGTATGGAAGTCCTCTTTATCCGGGTAGCACCATCGCTGATAGATTAGACTCATTAGAAGCAGGATTTAATACAGTGAGTGGCTGGATGGAAGAAGTACTAGTTACGTATCCGATAACCCCCTAGGTCTCCAATGCGCATATCACAAAATTCAGATTCTCTGGGCGATCCCAATAATTCTGCTCCTGTGTTCCAAGCCAGAACAATATTAAGTTCCCAAAGCTCAGGAGCATTATCGCGTCTTGCCGCATATATGTCCGATACCATAGAGGATCTCAATAATGCCTTGGGAGAAATTAAACAATACTATATTGGGTCAATTGCTGGCGCAATAGGCATGCCCAGTGGGCTTACTTCAATTACAGCATTAGGTATGACAGCACCGACTCAAAAATGGGCGAACACTAATCTTGCAAGTAATTCTGTTCCCATAGGATTAACAGCTGATGGCAAACAAATACTTATTATGCCATCCGGAGCGATAAACTACGCGAATCATTATCGCGCGGGACAAGTCTTTAATATGTCTTTAATAACCAAGGCCTCAGGATTTGTTGATTCTCAACTAGAATGTGATTGCTTTACACAGCCAGACTATGCTAGTGGTGTCATCGACGCAATGATAGGCGAACCACTCTATAGTCCCAACATAGAATTAGATAATAACTATAGCGCCATTGTATCTAATGCTAGCATAGTAGATGCAGTGCGAGACCTAGAGCAGGCCATGGGAAACAATGAATTTGTTTCCAGTAGTGGATATATAGATGGAGAGCAAACATTCAAGGAAGGACGTCTAAGCCATACCGATAATATCAATAGAATACAAAATAAATATTTCTATGTAAACTGGTGTATCGATCTTGACATGATAGATGCATCAGTAGAGGGAAATTATTGGTCTTGGGATTGGCAAGACATTGAATGGAGAACAGACTCTTGGAATAAAAGCGATATGGCTACCCTATTGGAGTGTGGGGCTAGAATAGACACGCGGGCCGGCGGTGTTGTGTTTATGCACAATAATGCGCTATTAACTCGGCAAGGCTCCACAGAAGTTATACCTACCACGGCAAATATATCTACAGTGACCGATAGCAGTATTACAATCAACATGCCCAAATACCCAGATAATTCCAGCTATCTCCAAACTGGAAATTATAGAATTACTGCGTATATTCCCGTAGCTATTCCCTTGCGATTACTAACAGGGCAGGCAAATCATCGGTGGGGACATCGAATCGAGCCAGTTTTACTTAAAGCTATTGGAAGACAGTACGGTTATGGCGTTAACACATACCCGCGTAGTGTTGCATCGAGACTAGACTCACTTGAGGCTATCCTTACTTGGCTTAATAACAGTATTGAGCCCTATAAAACATCAAGAAATCGCTTCATTGATAATTTGCCTGGGACACGCCAATATACAATACCCGCAGGAGTTCATAGGATACTTGTATTAGTAAAGGGAGCGGGAGCCTGTGGGGGCAGTGGCACATCACTACAAAATACTATTAATGCGTTCCCCAACGGAGTCTGGGTTGTAATTGCTCCAGGCAAAGGCGGCGGTGAAGGCGGGTTTTTAGTACAACTAGTAGATGTTACACCTGGCCAAGTAGTAACATATACTGTAGGCCAAGGGGGGCTAAGAGTTTCAACTCCATGCCCTGCCTCTACGGGAGCATTTGAAGCTCTTCCCATTGGCAATACAGAGTTACGTGCCTCTAACAATGCCGGCACTAATAGTGTATTTTATCTTGCTCCAACCGCTGATCCAAGTGCAAATAAGATTACATGCTATGGAGGCAGTAGTAGTAGTTCTTATATCATCCACTCCCCATTTGCCAATTGTGCTTACGGAGGTGGTGCTGGAGCTGGTGGTGCAGCGGCTTCATCAATACCCAAAAGCTCGATCTTTACTATCTTGGGGTCTCTAGGATACATCAATCACACTGGCCAGAATGGGAAAATATATACTTATAATATTAATCCAGCTCTTGGACCAGACTATGTTGGTCCAGAATATCAGGTACGAACTGCAGTGGGCACCAATGGTATTCCGCCATTCCCAAGCATTGTAACATTTGGGGGTGCAGATCGCGTGGATAGTAATTTCTGTGGTTTATCTGCTGGCGCAGGTGGAGGATCTAGCGCCATAACTCTCACACACACAGTAAGCGCAAAAGGTCCTACTGAGCTCAATGTATCCGTAAGAGCAGCAACTACCAATCCGCAACCAGGCGGTAACGGAACGGTTGCGATATTGCATGGAGCAAAAGTTGATGCAATTACTGAAGATACCTTTACGGAAGAGACCATAGCTAGCATGTTAGGCAATGCTATTAATAGTTACTAGGATTCATAATGGGCAAGCCATACTATTTTAGGTTTTCTGATGAGGTTCCTAAAGAGGATATACCTTCAGCTACTTTAGTTGGAGCTGTTCTCGCATATATCAATATACCCGAAATTGATCCTAGCTCAGAAGATGGTAATATCAGAATCTTGGCCTCAGATTTCCAGTTCCCAGAAAATACTATTGCTAGTTCAGATCAAGTAGTGACATTTACCAACAATAGTATTTATAGTGATACACCTAATATCTTATTAACTAATATTTATAACAACACCAATGATATCACCACTCTAACTCCAATAAATAGAACCGTAGAAGTGCGTCCATTATGGTATAAATACACGTTCTTAAGCATAGCCCCTATTTCACCCAAACCTAATGGGAGTTATGAAATACGCATCTTCGATAATAAATGGAATTTGATGCCGGAAGAAAGGCATAAAATAGATTCTAATAAAGAATTTTATACTGATCTAATCAATACCAGTGATACTTATTACTGGGTAGTATACCTTTCTGAAGGAATTGAGGTTAAGAAACTTCTTTCTGTAGAACCTATCTTTAAGGAAGTAACATCTTTAACCCTTCAAGATCAGCAACAATATCAAGCTTCATATAGTGAATATGACCAACGGTGGATTATTACCACAAATAGCAGTTCATCTACTAGCATTTTTAGCATGAAAACTATCGGCAATACTAGAATCTCTTTAGTGCATCCCATTGAAGCCACTAAGCTTGAGCCATGGTATCTACAAATTGCCAATGGGTATTTTAGGCGTGTATATAATAATCAAGAATACGAATATTATATTCCCGAATACTCTACTCAAATTTGGAACCCACAATATCCATATAAATACCAACAACTCGAAACTGTAAATTTTATTGACAATAATCTTATAAAACTAAAACAAACACCGTTAATCCCAGAAACAGAGAACATAGTTAATAAGATTAAGATATACATACGTAAAAGCACCAGCAGAACAGATACTATTAATGAGTTAATCAATAATGCGGGTCTTATTCTGGATACCGAAAATGATGGTCCGTTTATCGATAATACTGATTCAACTTATTGGTGGCAAGCTATTGTTGAGGATTATGATAGGAATACAGGATATATTAAAATTAGTGGAATACAACCTCCACCTGGAAGCCATTATACCATACCCGACACAGACAATATGTTATTTGCAAACGATGAGATTTATGCTTTCTACTACCACCAAGAAGATGAGTATGTCTTTACAGAACTCAATCTTAATCCCATACTAGATAGAAGCTTAACAAAGTGCGGTATTTCCATATACATAAAGCCTGCGCGAGGAACTGGTAACTCAGGAAGATTTGTTACAGATAAAACAATACACTATATCCGCTTCAATGAAGACGATTACTGCGAAGAATACGGAGTAACAATAGATGAGTTCTTTGCACAAAGCGATAACACAGGAGACATTACTGACCACGCTACTTATCTGGAGTTAGGACGTATATATGAGCGCAATATTGCGGTCCTTCGTGATATCACGGACGGGAATATAGTAGATGCACGCATCAGGGGTGGACTCTTAAAAGATCCCGTAAGTGATACTATACGCAATCTCTTACAAAGCAATAGCAATGGACTCTATGATTTGAGGTATTGGGATAGTGCCGTATGGCCCACGAACTCGGTAGTAGTTATTAGATTGCCAGACTTTCTATTAAATGATAACTGGGAAAACA
>Ga0172381_10005760_pt1 | contig 12516 bp, 18 predicted proteins | sample Leawel6488metaG_FD_119754 | JGI IMG/M metagenome (GOLD analysis project Ga0172381, IMG submission 119754) | Leachate microbial communities from a municipal landfill in Southern Ontario, Canada - Leachate well 64-88 metaG | ecosystem: Engineered > Solid waste > Landfill > Unclassified | place...
AGATTGGAGACGCGCGGTTCGGATCGAAGGCGAACGAGACGCTTCACGGCGTGGCGTTGAAATGAACATGTCTGCAATATACGCTAAAGGCGTATGGCGTCCTGAATTGGGCGTTCAAATTCTCGCTGACGCTACAGCACCGGAAAGCTAACAGGAGGATACTATGGATCACTTTCCTTTTAATTTCGTTTTAGGTGCTGGTACTTTAGCCGTAGGAACCACTAACTACGCGGTAATGAAAGCACCCGCTGATGCTCTTGGTGGTGGACTTACCATCACAGAGTTACGCGCCGTTTCATCCGCTACGCTCGCGGCTGGTTCGGCTTGGGGTCTTGAAATTGTTACTATGGCATCAACTGGTACTATTTCAACTCTGAATGGAACCGTTGGAACCATCCCTGGTACTGGTGCATGGACTGCTAATGTGGCTCGCACTATTACCATTGCAGATGCTTGGGTAGACGGTGGTGAGTATGTTGGTGCTCGATTCATCGGCACCGCTGAAAACGCGACCTCTCACACTATTACCGTGCTTGGTAATGCAGTGATGGGTCGGTAATAAATAAACTGGCAGGCTTGAGTCCGAGGTTGCTCTTGGATTGACGAACGGCATATCCCACCGCGCCTGCCAGTAACCGGGAACCTGAAAGGGAATCAGATGAAATTCACGTGGCTATCGAACGCAATTTGGTGGGGAAGTGGATATGGCATACAATCCGCCTTATTCCTTCCGAGAATGAAAGCAGACGGACACGACCCGGCATTAATAGCTTATGTAGGACTTACGGGTCATAACATAAACATAAACGGAATCGAAGTTTTTCCCGGTGGTTTACATCCCTATGGACAAGATATTTGGGTAGAGCACACAAAGCGATTTGGTACTAATATCATGTTTTCGCTGACAGATGCTTGGGTTATCCAACCAGAAACTATACCTGGTAATTTCAAGTGGATTGCTTATTACCCTGTTGATTCAAACCCCATGCCGCCTTTAGTGAGAGAAAGACTTACAGCGGCTTACAAACGAATTGCCATGAGTAAATATGGGGTACAAAAAACGATTGAAGCCGGATTAGATTGTTACTACGTCCCGCACGCGGTGGACACAAAACAATACTATCCGATAGATAAACAAGAAGCTCGTAAGATATTACAACTCCCTGAGGACGCATATATCATAGGAACGGTTGCAATGAATAAAGGCGCTCACCCGTCTAGAAAATCTTTTGTTGAGATGATTAGTGCTTTTACGTTATTCAAACAATCACACCCAAAATCGATTTATTTACTGCATACTCACACAGGTGAAAACATGGAAGGCGTGGTTCACTTCAAGGAACTATGCGCTCAAAACGGACTAGAAATAGGCAAGGATGTTGTCTTTACGGATCCATATTTTTCTCATTCAGGGGCACCTGTTGAATTTATGAGGGCGTTGTACTCCAGTTTGGACGTGTTCATGCTAGTTTCAATGGGTGAAGGATTTGGAATACCGATCTTGGAAGCGCAGGCGTGCGGATGTCCGGTAATTGTAGGTGACTGGACTTCAATGTCAGAATTGTGTTTTTCAGGTCATAAAATCGATGTCAAAGATGCTACTCCATTTTACACTCCTCAGGCTGCTTATATGTACATGCCACACGTTGAAGCGATTGTTAGAAAAATGGAACTTGAATACATGAATCCATCGTCAAGAAAAAAAGCACTAGCCGGAGCGGTTGAGTATGACGTTGACAAAGTTTACGAGACTTACTGGAAGCCTGTTCTAGCTGACATTGAAAAGGGGTTGACATGCGAGACTCATTAATTATCCAACAGGCGTATGAAGAAGTAAATAACGACGGCGGATACTATTCAGATATGCTAAGACTCACAATGCAAAGACACGCCGCGTATGCCAGAAGTCACCTTATGGATTATCAAGTTTATTTCGGTGAACCAACTGATAGAGACGTTTTTACAGGCGCTTGGCATAAGATCAAAATGATACAAGATGCTCTCGAAAGAGGATACAAATACATCTTTTGGATTGATACCGATGCAGCGATTGTAGATTTTAGCCAGGATTTGAGAGATGCTTTTAAAGGTTCAATAGGATGTGTTCAACATAAACACGAACAATTACCAAAAGAATATAACATCCCGACTCACCTTAATGTTGGAGTTGTCTTTGTAAGAAATGACGAAGGCGTAAAGGAATTCATGCAGAATTGGTGGAATGCTTTTCCAGGTGACAAAAGATGGGTAGAGCAAGGCGCGTTTAATGACTTGGCAAAAGATAATCCTTTAGTGTTTAAGATGCACGATAAATACAATGCGACCGTGAATGTGAATATGTGTGACAAACCCGTAATTGTAGGATGGCATGGAATACAACCTGCCGAGAAAAGATTTAGCATGATGAAAACATCATTTTTGGATGACCATATAAAGTTTCGTGTATGAGGTAAACAATGGCAAGAACCGGAATGACTAACTTGATTCAAACAGTAAGAGAATTGTCAAACGCAGGCAGCGCTGAATTTGTCGTGGGTTCGGCTAGCTACTTCTCAGATGATCATATTCAAGCGTCTTTGGATAACAACCGTAGAGACTTTCAATTTGAACCTATGGAAGTTTACCCTGAACAAGTTGCCGGGTCTATTGTTTATAAGGAATTTAGAACCTACGAAAACACAGAAGCAGGTACTTTATTCTATCTGCAATACGCAGGTGGAACGGTGGTAGGAACCGCTTTATATTCAGTTGATAACGTACGAGGTGTGGTTACATTTACTAATGACACAGTAGGAACTGCATTTTATGTAACGGGTAGAACCTACGATGTTAACATGGCTGCCAGTGAGATTTGGAAACGAAAAGCATCTAATGTTGCCAATCAAGTTGATTGGTCTAGTGACAATCATTCAGTAAAGAATAGCCAGGTATTTCAATTCTACACAAAGCAAGCGGAATACTTCGCAAGCATGGGTAAACAGAATACAGTCTCTATTTATAGAGGTGACATGTGCCGGGGATAACGCCTAGTCAATTATCGTTTATGCGAAACCAAGTAGCTGAAATGCTGCCTGACTCAGGGACTATCTTAGTTGGAACTGCTATTCCTGATGGCCAAGGTGGTAACACACCGGGTTGGTCTGGAACCGTATCGATTGATTGTAGAGTCGATGTGGTAAACGGGCGCGAACAAATGCAAGGCGGTGGATATAAAAGTTACCAGAAAACTATCTTGACTCTACCGTATAACGCAAGCATTACATCTGGAAACAGGTTCGCTTATTTATCAGATCAATACAATGTCGTAGCAGTAAGTGGATCTGACAGGTCATGGAATGTCAGTGTTCGTGCTGAATTGGAAAAAGTATGAACGATATCATTATTGACACTAAAGAAGTTGATAGAGTTGCCGCTGCCCTTGGTAAGAATAGGGATGCTATTGTGAGAATTATCGGCTTTGATATTGAGAGTGAGTCAAAACAAAATGCACCTGTAGACACTTCAGCTTTACGAAATTCTCATTACACTGAGACTCCTGAAGGTAACACTTTTGACGTTGCAGAATCGCACGCGAAGGGCGCTAATCCAAAAGTTACTACCATTCAACATCCAAAACCAGATGAAGGTTTTGTCAACGTGGGGCCTAGTGTGGATTATGCAGAATTCGTTGAGTTTGGTACAAGTAGACAAGGCGCTCAACCTTATTTAACACCCGCCGCAGAAAGTGTCTCACAGAAGTTTAATTCAGGTGAGCGTTGGAAAGGTCTTACAGGCCATGAATCCAATTAGTTCTTCCATATTTCTGACACTTCAACAAGGAACTGCTTTGACTGCCTTATTGGCGGGTACTAATTCTATCTATAAAGACACGGCTGGGACTGCGAATTATCCTTATGTGGTTTTCAATTTACAAGGTGGTGGTGAGGCTAATGAGAGCCCTAACAGAGAAAAGAATACAGTTTATTTTATCCGGGCGTATTCGAAAGTTAGTACCGCCGCAGCAGGAAATATTGATACACAAATAGACGCTTTACTTCATGGAAAGACATTGACCATAACGGGCAGGAATAACTTTTGGACTGCCAGGGAGGGTGAATTCGAGAATACAGAATATTTGAGTAATGGCGATCCTGTCTACATGGCTGGCGCTGTTTACAGAATAAAGTCTTGAAAGGACATAAAAAATGAGTACAAATTCATATTCAGGTAGTGCGTTAGTTGTAACGTGGACACAAGCTTCAGGAACTAACATTATTTCAGGTGATCAAACGACTTTTGATTACACCCCATCGATTGACTTAATTGACCAGACTTCGGGTGCTGACTCTAATAAAAAGTACCTAAACGCTGCCAAAGACGGTCAAGCCTCAATGACTTCTTACTTCCAGTCAGGAACCAATTTGCGCGGTACGGCAACATGGTCAACATTGACTGAAGGACTGTCGGGTACTTTGATGTGGCAACCACAGGGAACCGCTGCGGCAACTCCGAAATATACAATGCCTGCTATTTCTAAGGGCGTTGGATTCTCTCACCCTTATGCTGACAAAGTAACCGCTTCTATGTCGTTCCAACAGAACGGTACACGGGTTGAAGGGACTAACTAATGGCTGATTACACTTTACCGAATGGGGATGAAGTTACATTCGATTTAGACCAGATCACTTTTGGCGAATGGCAGGATCTTAGAAGTCCAGCGTTTTCAAGAAAAAAAGAAGTCGAAATACTTTCAAGAATTACCGGACTTAAAGAAGAGGTCATTACTTCATTGAAAATGAATGAAGCCAAAAGACTCTACAATGCCTTAATGGACAAGGCAATGAAGCCGTTAGACGATCCAAAAAACTGAGTGAGCGGGTTTACGATTGTATTATTTTCGAAAAACCCGCTCCTCCTGAATTACTAATATGGAACTTAGCCGAACGGTTCAAATGGACTATACCAGAAATAAACGCAGTATCGGTACAAGACATAAACGATCTGATAAACATTGACGATGCAAAGAGTAAGATAGCGAAGGCATAACATGGGTCAAATAGGTTCAATGTGGTACAACATCGGAGCGAAAACAGCCGACCTTGAAAAGGGGTTGGATAGTTCTAGGTCTAAGTTTGTCTCATTTGGAAAAAGTGCTGCGACATCCTTTACCGCTATCAATCAAGGATTAGAGGTTTTTCAAAAGATAGGACAAGTCATAAGTGACGTTGCCATTGCAGTTAATAAAGTTCTAGACCAACGTCAACAATATGTTAGTACTGTTGTTGATGAAGCTAGATTACTAGGATTATCAACAGAAGAAACAAGTAAGTTAATACAAGCCAGTGACGATTTATTTATTTCTCAGGAAAAATTAAATACCGCATTACAGGCAGCAACAAGACAAGGTATAGATGTTTCAATAGTTGGTTTGCAGAATTTGTCTGATAAATATTTAGCATTAAATCCAGGCGTTGAGAGATCACAATTTTTATTGCAGACATTTGGTCGTTCCGGCGCTGATATGGGTAAGTTAATGGAAAAAGGCGCTGAAGGCATTAGGGAAAGTATGAATGCCGTATCTAACTGGATGATTGTAACAAAAGATACAGTAATGACAGTTGAAGCCTATAAACAGTCTATGGATAGAGCAAAAGAATCTCAAGATAATCTAAAAACAAGCATAGCTACTGGTGTTATGCCAGAAGCAACAGCGCTTAATGAACAAATTGCAAGAACTAATGATTCTTTGAGGGCGGCTGGCGCTGTATCTGATACGGTATCGTTTGCTATGTTTATGTGGCAGGGTGTGTTAGCTGGCGTTGAGGTATTGTTTGGACAACAGGCAATAGCCGTTGATACTTCAACAGAAGCGTTAAATAGAAACACAAATGCAACATTAAATAATGCCGCCGCTCAAGGAGTTTTAGCTTCTAGAGATTCAACGTCAAGAGGATCAATATACGATAAAACTTATACAGGCGGTACTTACGGATCTTCAAGGGGTTCGATCTATGACACACCAAATGCGGGCGGGGCAAATGGATTATCAATGGTAGTTCCTTCAGGTTATCCTAATGACTCATTTAGGATAGGTGCTACAACGGGCGAGAATGTTGAGATAACGAAAGGCGGGACTAAAGATAATTCTCTATTAGTAGAAATACAGGGCATGAGGAGAGAACTAAATAGACTTCCATTAGCGTTGAGAGATGCTTATTTATTCGCGGTGAAAAATGCCTGAAGTATATCCAGATTCGATTAAGTTAGAAATGCAGTTCGCGGGTACGGCGGGCGCGTGGACTGATGTCACAGAGGATGTTATCAGAGCAACTCCAATAATGTGTACTTATGGAATTCAAGATTCGTCCCCACTGGCTAGGGTTGCATCAACAGGAACATTTAACTTTTCACTTGACAATTCAGAATTGAATAGTGTGGGATTGGTTGGTTATTATTCACCTGGTCATACTAATTGTAGGACTGGATTTCAAGCAGGAATAACCGTAAGGTTTTCGGTTATTTATGCGGAAGTAACATACCCTAAATTTTACGGGAGAATTCCCACTACTGGAATAAGAATACAACCAGGTTCTAATAAAAGCAGACAAACATCGGTTGAAGTCAGAGATTTTATGGAACAATGCGCTATCCATGAAATAGATAGTCCTGCTTTTGTACAAAATAAAACAGCAGCAGAATTGGTTGCATTGATATTAGCAGAACAATCTATACAACCATTATCAACTGATTATAATACATGTGAGGATACTTTCTTTTCTGCTTTTGAAGATCAAAGCAAAAAGTTAAATTGTTTATCAAGTATCAACGATGCGTGTTTGTCTGAATTTGGCTATGCTTATGTAAGGCATGATAATTATGAAAAGTTCGTTGTAGAGGGTAGAAAGACAAGAACTGGAATAACTTCGTCTAGCGTGATCACGGTTGCCAACCATATTTCTAATTGTGGTTACTTACTAAAAGAGGACGGCGGTAAGATTCAATTAGAAGATGAAAGTGGGTATATAAAGTTGAATTGTTCTACAACTGGAACCGCTTCATTTTCTAATCAACAATATGATGCTGTAATTGAAAACGGTAACGATGTCTATAATGATGTAATTATGAATACAACTCCAAAAACAATTGGTGGCACAATCGAAAGTTTATATTTAAATACTTCATATATTCCAATTGTTGCCGCTGGAACAGTAATAAATGGAACTAATTATTTAGTCGGATCAACTACTTTTGACTTCACTTATAAAGATTATTCTGGAAGTTATATTTATGGATTGTCTTATATTAACCCAGTTAGAAACACTGATTACTATGTTTATGACAATATGCAAGGAACTGGCCCATATACTATTTACACTAATGCTACTACGGTTACTTCTACTAACTTACATAGCCATGCAATCGGAACTATTTATTATTATTTCCAAACCCCTACTACTAGCTTAACACTTTACGGTAATATTTTCCAAATTAGGGGGACCGCACTGAAAACCTATACACCTGTTTCTAGTGAATTTATTGGAACCGTGTCTTCAGATACATTTGGAAAATCAACATTAGATATTGACATGCTTTATCAAATAGGAACCGCTACACCCGGTACTATCGCCCAAACTTTATTAACGCAATATCAAGACCCTGTTACCAGAACTGAAAACGTATTATTTTATGCGAATTCGAATATACAAAATATTTCATCATTTCTTGTTCTGGATATTGGGGATAGATTTACGTACCAAGAAACTGTGTCTGGAATAAGCGAGGACTATTTCATTAATGGAGTAACGTTTGAAATATATGCTAATAATGTTATCAAGTTTGGATATAAAACAAAACAAGCATCATTGGAAGTATTCTGATATACAATGAAAGCATAGGAGACTAAAATGAAAAAATCAATTTTAAATGTTTTATTGTCTATTATGCTTTGGATAATTGTTTGCTCGTTACCTTATTTCACGGCTTCAAACAATTTAGTAATTCAGAAAACACAAGGACTTACACTAACAGATTATTACCAAGAGGACTTGGAAGGTCAATGTAGTGGATTGAAATACTTTGATAAAATGAAAAATTCGTCATTATCAATTTACGATAAATTTAATAAGGAATATCAATTAACTCTTGATTACATAAAAAGAGATTCAGAATATCTTGGACTAGATAATTATAAATGTCCAGAATGAGGTAATATGGTAGACACTAAAATATCAGGATTAACTGCGGGAACACCATTAGCAACGGATACGTTTCCTTTTCAAAGAGGAGGAACTGCCAACTTCTCAACTCCAACATCTTTGATATGGGCAAACGTACCACCTATTGGACAAAACGATATCATTAATAGTGGTTTTATAGTGTCTCAAAAATTAGCCACTTTTACGTCAACAACTGTACCTGCTAATAGTGATGATACATATTTAATTGATAGGTGGGTATTATTATCAGAAGGTAATGATATTGTTGATGTTTATCAATCAACAACCGCACCCGCTGGTTTTAAGAATTCAATAAAACTTGAGGTTGAAACCGCCAATAAACAATTCGGAGTTTTACAGATTCTTGAAAATAAAGATTCTATTAAATATGCTAATGGCGTTTCCTCATTATCTTTTCAAGCTAGAATGGCTGCTGCTGATGACAATACTCACTCATTAAAAGCAGTAGTATTGAGTTGGTCAAGTACTGCCGACGTGGTAACTTCCGATGTTGTCGATGCATGGGGTGGAACTCCTACTTATGTGGCTAATTGGACGGCCGAAAATAGTCCTGATTCTAATACACTTACAACCTCATGGCAAACATTTAAAATTGAGAACATATCCATCGACACAGCCAGTATGGCTAATTTAGCAGTATTTATTTTTTGTGATCAAACGGATGGGGTTGTGGATGATGCTATATATATTACTGGCATAAAATTAGAACAATCATCAATTGCAACAACATATACAAGTAAATACTATGCTGAGGAACTTGCTATTTGTAAGCGATATGGCGAAATGATTGCACCTGGGATTGTCTATGGGTATTATTGCACACTGTTGTTCACGGCAACAACATCAGCGTTAGCATTAATTCCGTTTACAGAAAAAAGAATTATTCCAACAGTTACCATTTCAGATGTGACTAAATTCTTAGTAGGATACGCCGCAAGTATAACGGCTAGTACTGGTATTGCGGCTACATTTCAAACGACAAAAATAACTCGTTTGATAATTACAACGGCGGCGGTATTAACAGCCGGACAATCAGGAACTTTGCAAGGTGAAAATAGTGCGACTACGCACTGGATTTATATTGATGCTGAATTGTGAGGATTGATAACCATGAAAATTGACGGTATAGATGTCTCAGAACACCAGGGCGTGATCGACTGGACGAAGGTCAAGTGTGATTTCGCGGCCGTTCGTGTCGGTTACGGTCGGACGGTTGATAAACAATTTTTGGTCAACTGGAAAAACGCGAAGGTTAAGAGAATTCCTTATTGGTACATGGATTACTATTCTAATCATATCAAGGGGAACGCGGTAAACGGTTTATCAGATATTGAGTGGGGAATACGTCAAGCGGATATGTGTCATAGCTTGATAAAAGACGATCCAGAAGCTATTGTATTCCTAGACGTTGAAAGTACCAATGGTAGTTTTGCGCCTAAGATTCAAGAAGTCCCTGATAGAGTACATACAATCGCAAAATCATTCCTTGAAAGAATGGATCAGCTCAACGGGAAGGTAACTGGCGGTTATTGGCCTATTGGTTGGCTGACCTGGTTCCCGGAATGGTTCAAAAATAGGCCTCTTTGGGTGGCATGGTACAACAATAAACAGACTAAAGATACCGTGCTTGCGAAGGTAAAAAGAAACGGCTGGACTGGTAAGTGTCTTATGTGGCAGTTTTCTTCTACTGAAAGTATGTCCGGAATTAAAGGTAACGTGGATGCTAATGGATGGATTGGAACCGAACAGGATTATAAAGATTTATTTAGATTGAACACACCAACGATTGAGGATCCGGTAACTATTGAACCAACAGATAAACAAAAGCTTGATACACTTTGGAACGCGTATCTATCCTATCAAAATAAATAGAGGTATACATGGCAGTCTCAAATACACAAATACTAAACGAAATAAAAGATATATCTGTATCTATTGCAAGGATAGATGGAAGGTTGACCCCTATCGAATCAGCAAGTGCTCAGCTTATGAAAGTTGTCATTCAAGGTAATGGTAAACTTCCACTTACTCAACGGGTACAACAATTAGAGGATTGTAACGAGTCAGAGACAAAGAAAAAAGACAAGTGGGATTCAAGAACATGGGCGATTATCATGTTGATTATTGGTCAAATAATAACCCTAGTATTTTTATTCGCAAAAGCAAAACTGATAATTTAGTTGTATACTAAGTTATCGGTTCAATTATTCAAGGAGACGTAAATGGATTGGAATTGGTTATTACAGGCAGGAAAAGATTTCTTGTCATACTTTATTCAGGCTCTCACAGTAGCTTTAGTCCCGGCGCTAGTCGCGGCTCTTGTGGCATACATCACTCGTAAGTTGCAAGAGATCAAACTTGCACAGCCTGATATTACCCGCGCCTTGTCTTTTATGATGCCTATTTTCGTACAAGCTGCCGAACAGGCGAAGTTAGCAGAATTAATTGAAGACAAAAAGGAATATGCAATTTCTCTAGCTCAAACCTGGCTAAACGAAAAGGGCTGGAAACTTGACCTTGCGTTAATTTCCGGAGTTGTTGAACAAGCAGTCAATGAAGCGGAGTTCCCCTCAACTGTCACGACAACTACAAAGACGGTAAAAAAATAACCACCCGCTCCAAAAACTAAACGGAATAGGCCGTAAGATCGAAAAGGTCTTACGGCTTCTTTGTCAGGAGGCGGTATTGAAAAGAATATTGATAGCACAAGAGAGTGATAGGCATGGTGGTAATAAGTTAGGGTTAATGAATCCAGATGTTATTCTGGAGGACTTGCAAAAGAATGGGGAGTGTAGGTTATGGCAACCAAACTTAACTGAGAGTCAAAGAGAATTGTGGTCACTTGAATTAGAAAATATTGAGAAGTTGAACCACTTAGCGGGAAAAGACGCTGTACACTACATTGAGGACGGGGATCCAACGCAAGGTAATAAACATCCTGCGGAACTGGTATCACAAAGACTTGCAGACCAAATAACAATCGCAGTTGCAAACGAAAAACCAATATTCGCAGTAAAGAACCTAAAGACGGCTAGATTCGCAATAGGAACGGGGGCGCATAATTTCGGTCAAGGATCGTCTGATATTCTCATAGTAAATCAATTAAAAGCAATGTATCCAAAAAAGAATATAGAAGCTTGTTACCATGGTCTTATTCACTATGATGAATTTACGGTTGACTTTGCGCATCACGGCCCTTACACAGGATCAAGGGAGTGGCTAAAGGGGAACGTAGCAAGGTACTATTTACAATCCATGATGATACATGCCATAAAGCATGGACACAAACCACCAGACCTTGTTATTAGAGGTCATTATCACACCCCTGTAATTGAGACGGTTAGAATAAACGGGTTTACAAGTACAATCGTAGTAAGTCCATCAATGTGCATGATAGATGATTTCGCTCACCAGGCAGCAAAAAGTCCTGATGATGTAACGTGCGGGATGTTCGTTTACGAGGTTGTAAACAACAAACTTTTAGATATTCACGAATTCACAAAAACGTATGACACAAGAACGGAGTATTTTATCAATGACTAAAATAGGCGATGAAATTAATGAGCTTTTACAAGAACTTGAAAAGGAATACAAAGTAGAGTCGATGCAACCCGGTGATATTACCGTGGATGACATGGAACGAGTAACAGGATTAGGCCACAGACAATGCACTCTTATATTGGCTAAAAAAGTACAGGAAGGAGAATTGATTGTTTTTAAAGCAAAGAACAACAAGGGGGTTTACGTAAATGCCTATCGTAAATCAGATACGGTTGACAAATAAGATATAAATAGTTATAATAAATTAGCAAGGGGATCACGAATGCGGGTAATAAACCGCCATCCCAAAACCACTCGAAAGGGTGGTTTTTGTTTTATGTTATACTATATTTGACGCTCGATCCGTAATCGGTCAACGTAGCGTTATGTCCTGTACCCTTGAAAAACTACACGTATCCAGGATACCTCTCAGATAAAAGGGTATGAGAATAAGAGGAAACAGCCTCCCCGACTGGTTGAAAAGCCAGCGGGGACGCTTCATTTTATGTTATACTATGAGTAATGCCGTATGGCAGGTGGGTGTCCACTGGATACCGAAAAGCAACCCTAGCCGTAATCGGTGACAAGCGGGTTCATCCGCGTGGTTGCGCTGGCACATGACTTCTTGAAATTGTGTCGCCGGGAGGGATAATACTACTGGCAGGAATCCCGGCTCCAGCCGAGGTAGCATAACTGGTAGTGCAGGTGCTTTGTAAGCATCGTATTGGAGGTTCGAATCCTCTCCACGGCTCCTTGAGTG
>Ga0172381_10005764_pt1 | contig 12508 bp, 7 predicted proteins | sample Leawel6488metaG_FD_119754 | JGI IMG/M metagenome (GOLD analysis project Ga0172381, IMG submission 119754) | Leachate microbial communities from a municipal landfill in Southern Ontario, Canada - Leachate well 64-88 metaG | ecosystem: Engineered > Solid waste > Landfill > Unclassified | place...
ACTTTTTCTGATAATCCCCTCCGATACTTATTGACAATGATTGATGTAAATGTTATTATTTAATTGCAAAGATGTGTTTAGTCAACAAAAAAGCCTTGGACAAAATCCTTGGCTTTTTTGCAACAATGAATATGAAAAACAACTTCGCAACTAATATCATTATACCCCATAGGTACAATGGTGTCAACTGCGGAACTATTCTGTTGTAGTGTTTTTATTTTCATTGTTGTTTGTTGTGATTGAATTATAATCCACCCTCAAAATTAAGTCAAGTACCCCCAAAAATTCATCTGTGGACAAACTGTGGACAACTGGGGATAACGGTGGATACTTGAAAATTTAATCATTTGAGTTTATAATATATTCAAATGTCAAATAAACCATTAGAAACTAAAGAACCGAACTTTCATATACTCTCAGCTCTCTTTGAGAAGTATAGGAATAAGAAAACAAAAGCTGTGATTTTTGATATGTGGAGGAAGTCGATACTCCCCGCAGTTCCTCAAATCACCTTGATTCAATTTATTAACTGGACTAGGAATTTAATTGATCGGGAGAATGAGGAGGCTTTTGAATTGACCAGGACTGATGATGCTGCTGTGATAGAGCAGGGAAGAATTAAAACAATTTCGGAATTAGAAGAAAGTCTCCGTGAAGTTTCTTCTGATCTTCTTGATGATGCTAGGGATACAATGAAGATGGCTAGAGAAGAAGGAGGAGTTCCTTTAAAAGAAAGGTATTATGCTTTAGGTGTTGTTGAGAAATTATGGGGTAAGACAATCAAAGAAAAGGAGATTGCAATTAAGGCACACGCTGAGAAGCGTGAGTCGGTTGGTCTCTTTGCTAAACTTTTGAGAGGAGCTATGTCGGGCGAACTCTCGATGAAAGACGTAGAATTAATGAGAAGAAATACGAATGGAGGAGAATCAGAACAACTTGAATCTGAGAGAGTTGAGGTTGTTACCTCAGGATCTAATTAAACAACAGCTTGACTATCTTGAATTGATTACACGCGGGCGTGAAGATCCTGTTTTTTTCTCTTCGGAAATTTTAGGAATAGATCTTTATGACGAACAGAAGATCTGGATGTGGGCGACTACAAAAACACAGAAACAGAAATGCTTTGAGTTGATGAGAACTAAAGGATATTTTTTCAGCACCCCCGAAAATTTGGAAATGGATGTAGATACAATCTATCGGGATATTAGCAAACACATACTTGCAACTGCTAACCAGATTGGAAAAACTTTTTTAACTTCAATTAAGCACTGCTGGGCTCTTTACTATAAGATAGGTCTTCGAGTTGATGCTAAGCATATTGATATGGCGGAATATAAAACATTGAATATTTCTCCGCACTCTGATCAATCTCATAAATGTTATGAATATGTGCAGAGGATTCTTAGGGGAGAGTTAGTCTTTTATGATCCAGTAAATAATACGAGCAAGGTAAACAAGATTCACGAAGTGATTGAAGGATTCCAGGTTGGTCAGAATGAGAATCTGGGAGAACTTAAATTTGCAAACGGATCTATATTTTTTTCAAAGTCAGCGTCTCAAGATAAAGCGACTGCCAGAGCTGGTGAGCAGTTTGGATATATTTCTTTTGATGAATGTGCGCAGTCTCTTCATCTTCAGACTGAAATTACAATGTTATTATCCCGTATCATCAGGTATGGATTCTGCTTTGATTTAATATCATCCCCCGAGGTTGAGAAACCATCTCATCAGACTTACTATAGATTAGTAAAGCAGGGCAGCAAGCTTGAGAAGGGATGGTATGCTTTAACTGGGATTACTCTTGACAATAACGTGTATATTCATCCTGAGCAGAAAGAAAAATCTAAAGAGCAGATTAAGAGTACCGACATCCAGAAATATAAGCAGATGATCGAGGGTAAGTTTATTTCAATCGGAACTAGATTCTTCCCGCTGGAAGGTGTTTCTCAGATATTTACGAGAGAGCAGGTGCTCAGATTGGAGACTGGAACGCCAGGAAGAAAGTATCTTCTTGTTGCCGATTGGGGTATGTCAGATACGGGAGATCCATCTTGGTTTTTTGTACTTGACTATACAGACTATTTAAGCGATAATAAAATCAAAATAGTATCACATCAAAAAATTGTAGGAGGAAGTCCAACGATGCAACTAGCAACGCTGAGAGTAATCTATCAAAATTTTGGTGGACAAGGAAAGAATGACGAAGAAGGCAACGTCATCTGGCATCCAGTAATATTTATTACTGATACAAATTCTTTAGGTGGAATCATTATTAAAAAAATGTTATTTGATCTCCGCCCTGTGTCATTTGATTCTCACGGAAATCAAAAGGATCAAATGCTCGCATCATTAAACGAAGTTGTTAATTTCAATAGGGAATTTGTTATAGATCAAGTTAATGGAAATTTAACCGAAAAGAATCCTGACTTTGGAAAAGTTAGAAGCTACTATATAGAAGAGCTTGAGGAGCAGATGGGAAGCTATCAAGTCGATGATAATAAGATTGAGCAGGATGCGGTTATGACTCTTGGAATGGGAATCTGGTACTTAGAAAGAAGGATTCCCAAGAATCTTAATAGGAAGATTGATTTAAATCCAAATTCAAGATATAATGAAATAAGAGGTTCACGACAATAAAAAATATGAATATATTAAATTCTATATTTGGAGGATTTGAAAAAACAGAAGAAGAAAAAGAGCTTGAAGAATACATTCAAGAAATTGATCAACAGCTCGAATTTGACAACTCTGATTTTGTTAATGGTGATGGGATTTATGTCGGAACAAAAGTACTAAGAGATTTTTATAAAGGAAAACAATGGCTCTATAGAAAAGAAGGTGGAGCTGTAATGAGGACATACAACTACTGCTTCTCAGTGGTTGAGAATATGACTTCGTTTTTAGCTAATGAAACTCCTGAAATTTATTCAGTTCCTAGAGATATTGCAGATCCTTATGAAAGAGCTCGATCTGAAGGAATAACAGAATATCTGGCAGAGATTCATAGAATAAATAAGCTTCCATTACAATTCCAGAAAGGAGTCCGTATCGGATCTTTGACTGGAATGACTTTTATTTTTGGAGCTGTTTATGATGCTGACTCGGGAGCGATAACTTATCAGGTGATTGAGAATCCAGAAAATATCAGACCAATCTGGAGAGATTCTAATTTTTCATCGCTTCAAGGATTTATTAACAGGTATGAAATTTCTGTAAAATCTTTTAAGAAGAATTTTAAAAAACAGATAAAAGAAAGAGGTATTGATGTAGATAATTTAGCTGCTATAAATACTAAGAGCCCTAAGGCTGAAGGAGGAATTTCTGAGCCTGCTTATAGAAAAGCTAGAACCGAATCTAAAGTTCCAATGGTTTCTATTAGAGAATATTACGATGATGAATTTTTTGTATCACAGGTCATTGATGGAAATGGAAAAGTAATCAATATAGATTTCTTAAACCACGACTACGGATTTGTGCCAGGAATTTTAATTCCTAACATTCACTTACCAGGAGAAGGTAAGGGAACTTCTGATATAGAGAATGTTCTTGATTCTCAAGTTGCTTACAATGAATCAAAATCAAATGAAGAAGATATTATCCGTCAGGTTGCATTCACTGCTTTATGGGGAAAGAATCTTGATAATTATTCAGTGATTCAAACTGGAGTAGGATCTATTTATAATTTTAATGATGAGGCTGAATTGAATCCAATGCCTAGATCAGCTAATCCTTTAGTATTAGAAAATTTTGAAAGAGGAGTTCAGGGAGATTTAATAAATCTTTCTGGTCAAAACCAGGCTCTTTATCCTGGCGGAGCTAAAGGAGTTTTAGCTTCAACTGGTAGAGCTCTCTCGGTTATGATGCAGGGAATTAATAATAAAGTAAGTTGCAGAAAAACATTCTGGAAAGATGCTCTCGAAACTCTTAATAGAAATATTCTTATTTTAACTGAAAAGAAAATTGAAAATGGAAAAGAATTAATCGGAGGAAATTACAGAACCGATGTATTTATTAGTTCAGTATTATTAAGAGATGTCACTGAAGAAATTAATAAATTCAATGCCAAGCTTCAGTCAATGACAACGACTCAGAAGAACCTTGGAATATCATCACCTTCTGGAGAACAGAAATTAATGAAAGAAGAATTAAAAGATCCTATATTCTCTGTTGAAATATCAAGACAGCCAGCTTTATTGCAGTCTATCATTCAGCAAGAACTTCAGGCTATGCTTGGTGGAGGAGGAGAAGGTATGACGATGGCTGGAGGGGAAGGTGGAGAAGAGAATCCAGAGCAAGCTATAATGGCTGGCGGGGAAGGCGAACCTGCTGGAAAGCAACCAGCTGCAAGTCCTCAACAGAGAGGAGCTAGTAGAACCTCTCCCGAAGGAGCGGTTAGAGCTGAAGGTCAGAGAAAGACTGGAGCTCCATTAGTAAGATCAACAAGATAAAAATATGGCATTCAATACCACCACAGAAAAAGCAACAAAATTAACGATCAATTTAAAGGGATTACTTGAATCAAAAGTTAATGTCTTAGTTGCTGTCCGTAAAAAAGAAAAAGCTGTTTCTGAAGCTAAATTTCAACAGATGGTTGTTGATGGTGGTTTGACATATTCTGATCAAATTAAATATCGTCAGGATCAGATTACTGAAGAGAATAAAAAAGATTCTCCAGATTCTGATTATATAACTGAATTAAAAACTTCAATAACTGATTTAAGAAAGCTTAATCGATATAAGAAAATAAGAGAGGATTATCTTAATAATTATGATGATCTAAAAGCTGGAAAGATTGATCTTGATCAGCATCTTGATTTTCTGAAGAAGCAATATGATAATGCTCCCGATGAAGATACTCGCGCTGAGATAAGAAAAGAATTGACTACGGTTAGATCTCAGGTTGCCGAATCAGAAGCAAGCACATTAAATAATCGTGTTTTGTTAGCTGAAAAAGATGGAACTGTTTCTACTCTTAGGAGTGCTTTGGATGATGTTAAGAAGAGAAAATCTTTTGCTGAATTAGGAGGAAACGAAGAAGAGTCTTCGGCTTGGGATGTGACAATTTCAGCTCTTAGTAAACAGCTAAATGAAACTGAGATTGCAAATTCACTTCACGATATTGATTTTAATATTTCAAGGAAAGGAAACACAGCAACTCAGAAGCTTGATATACTTAATGATCAGATTTCAAAAGCTGATGCCAATACTCCGATTACAATAGGAGGAACTTTCTATTCTTCCGCTAAATCATTCTGGGAAGGAAAGAGAAATAATTATATTGCTGGAATTGGAGACGATACTAACTTCTCTAATTTCTTCAATGATTTTGAGACTGAAGTTAAAAATAAAATTGATACTGTTTCTAAGATTAATACTTATGGATTTGTACCAGTTGCAACCATTCAATCAATCGGAGACACATATAATTCATTAGGATCAAGACCAGAGTTTACTAATTATCTTGATAAACTTAATACTTCAAAGGTTAGTGCTCTTTCTTATGGAGTTGATAAATCGGCTTCAGCTCTTATCACTTCATCAGTTGAATCTCTACAGCTTCAATCTGGATTAAAGACTATTGAATCTCTTGAATCTAAATTTGGATTGGATCTTACTTCTTATAAGGCTGACTTAAATAGTAAAATTATTTCTAAGGGATCAGAATTACCAGCAATTAAAGAATCAGTAGAGCAATTAGGTAAAGTCGGGGCTGAAACTCCTAAAGAAGAAATACAGCCAGGAACTACTCCCGAAGAAATAATTAAACAAAATAAGACTGTTGCACCTGGAGTATTTGATAAAGGAGGATCTGCTGGTGTCGGAACTGTTGTAATACCTCCAGCTTCTGCAGCCGCTGAAGTAGCTCCTAAGAAGGAAGAAAAACAATATCAGGAGATAGATATTAATCCTGGGGATACTCTTGATGCTCTTGCTATTAAATATAAGACCACATCAGACGATCTTGCTACTGTTAATAACTTAGTAGATAAGAATAAGATTCAAGCTGGGGCTAAATTAAAAGTACCAGTAATATAAAAATATGGTAAAATCAATTTACGGTTTCGCAAAATCAGCACAGAGTTCGGGAAGCATCGCGACAGAAGCGATTAGACTTTATAATAGAGCTGTTTTACAATCTGCTGGTGAGGCAGGCGTAGTTGATAATCCTGATATTTATAAATCAGCCAGAGAAACATATCTTGAGCCTTACGCTGACGATATTCGTGTCTCCACGAAAATCGCTGAGTCGGTTAATGATCAAAATAAGTTATCAGACAAAATAAATGATGTTAGTCTTGCTGTGTCTGTTTTTAAAAGTGACTTCTCTGACATAATGAAAGAGAATACAAAAGCATATTATAAAAATCCTAGTAATTTAGTTTTAAATACTGCTTATTTATATAATACTGCCATTGAAGAATTGGACGATGAAATTGAATCGAGGAAAGCAAGAGGAGAATCAGTTGGAGATCTTCAATCTTTAATGAATACTTATTCAGTTAGAGCTGATAATCTAACTAAATTAGCTAGACAGTTTGTTGCTGGAGGAAAACCTCAAAATCCTAATGCTTATGGTTGGTTTGTGAAAACTAATCCTGACGATGGATCAATAGTTGATATGACTTTAGAGGTTGTTGATTCAACCGATTCTAAGAGTGGATATTTAAGAACAAATTCTAATTATGGAAATATTCCAGTATGGTCTAACACGGTTGTCGATTCTTCAGGAAAAGAAATCGCTAGAATCGGAGCTAATAAATATGAGAAGACAAAAGATAAAGATGGAAATATCACCCTTAAATCTGTTGGAAGACAGTGGGGAAGATATGTAAAATCATTTATTCCTGGAGGAGAAAGTCCGACACAGGTTGCATCAGAAGAAAAGAACCTTAATCTTAATGGAATACAATTTAGTAATGTATTAAATCTTCCTAAGGGATCAGTGGCTAAGGATGCGGCTGACAATTATTATTATTTTGGTAATGATGGGATATACAAAGCTAATAATAAAGAGAATCTTCAGCAATATCTTAATTTTAGTGGAGTAGAAAATATAGATGTTGATGCTATGGCTTTCCCAGTTTCTAAAAATGAGGTAAAGAATTTCGGATCTTTCACCAATGAAGATGGATCATCAAGAATAATCGATGAATCATTATTAAGTGGAATATCTCAGAAAAAACAACTATCAGCATCGGCTCTACCTTCTCTTGATCAGAGTGTTAAGGGAACATTTAGTTCAGTTCCAGCGCCAGCCACTAAGGTTGAAACATCTAGTTTCATAGTTCCTAGAAAGTCGGCTGGAGTAAAAACAGAATCTCAAGTTGGAAGAGAAAGTTCACAAGATATTATAAATAATCAAGGAGAATTGTTTTCAAGCGAGAAAGGATTAAGTAGTCTTTTTAGAAAATAAAATATGCTTAAAGATTTTAAATCAAAAGCTACAGCTTATTTAGAGCAACCAGTATTAGACGTACCTCAGGGAATTGCTCAAAGTACCACTCAAGAAACAGAGGAGGGTTTTTTTCAATCTTTAGTTAAGCCAGCTACTGAATTAGGAAAAGATTTAGCTGAATTAACTCCTGCAGTCAAAGAAACTCGTTCTTATATTGAAGAATTGAGAAAGACTAATCCTGAATTAGCTGATAAAACAGAAACATTACTCGGAGAAAAGCCTACATTTAAAAAAGTTGTTGGAGATGTGGTAGGAACTGCATTATTAGCAGTACCTCTTCCGATTGCAAAAATAGGAATTATGTCTAAGATAGCATCACCATTATTAAAATTTTCTATTAATGGAGGTGGATATATGGCTGCATTCTCTGCCGCTGATGCTGCATCTCAAAATAAAGAAGCTGGAGAAATAGCTAAGTCCGCTGGTCTTGGATTTTTAGCTGGAATGGGTGTAGGATCAGTCGGATATTTAGGAATAAAAGGATTTACTAGATTAGCATCATTGAAACCATTTCAAAATGCTTACAATGCAATCGCGGAAACAGAAACTTCAAAAGTAATATCTCAATATATGAGACCAGTCGCTGATGTCTTAAGTACTGATTTTGGCACGGTTGGTAAGGATGTAGTCAATAGGCTTTATAATGCTGATAGGAATGTCCAGGGAGCTGTTGGTCGTATTATGAGAATTATGGATGAGACTGGATCTAAATTTGGATTAGATGATGTTGGAAGAGAACAATCATATCAGTTAGGAAAAAATCTTAGAGGAAGAATGGGAGATGTTTCTATTCCTCCATCAGAAGGAGCATCTCAATTTAATGTTTTAGCTTCTACATTTAGAGAAAAAGAATCAGAAAATATTTCTAAAGAAGTTTTTAATCTTGCCACTCAAGGAAAATATGTTGAAGCAGCTGAAAAAAGTGTAACTGTTTATGATAAAGAGTTGGGATCTTCATTAAAAGAATTGGGAATCAAAGTGAAGGAAACAGATCCTATGATTGGAGTATGGCAGGGATCTAAAGAACCTTCTGTGATGATGAATTTCTTTGGCGCTTTAGACGATAAGACTATTGCTAAAATATCTGAAGTTGGATCAGCCACTAATCAGGATGCGATGTTTGTTGTTCAGACTAAGATTGGTAATAAATTTATTACTAAGGCAGATGCAGAAGCTCAGCCAATGTTGAAGATAAAAGTTCCTGGATTATCGACTGATGATGATGTTAATTTAGTGATAGATGCAATTTCTGAGGTTACTCAAAATAAAATAGGTCAGAATTTTTCTAGGAATTTAAAGACTGGAGAAGTTGTTATTATTAATAGTGGGGATAGAGCAGAATTTGAGGCTCTTGCCAAAGAAGTAAAGAAAGTGGTAGAATCAAATAAAGGTTCGATTAAGATACAATATGTTAAAACAAATTTAATAGAAAAACAAAATTATGCCAATAACATTCAAAAAGCTCTCGGAGCTGAGTCAAGAGGAATTAAAGGAGTTGGAAATGAAATCTCAGGAACTGGAAGAATCACAGGACGATTCTCCAAACGAGAAGGAAGCATTCTTCGTGATGCCGATGGGCAAGAATCGCTTTTCGGCTCAAAGTTCCCAGAAGATATAAAATCTCTCAATAAAGAAGAGTTCTATCGAGCTCTCCTTGGTGATGTTGCCGCAGAAGCAGAGTCTCGCGGAGTTAAAGTTCGCGTACCTGCGATGAATGGAGAAAGGGCTTACTGGACTGAATTTAAACCTATCGAAAATTATTTTCCTCAACAGGTTGCCGAGCTTAATGAAATGAAAAAAGCTGGAATTAATTATGGAAGAGGAGTATTTAAAGGTCTTCAAAAGAAAATTGGATTAAAACCTAAAGATGGAAGATTGAGAAATTGGGTAGTTAGAAGATCTGTTGAAGAAGGAGATTTTAAAAGTGCTGTAGAAGCTGAAAAAGCATTGGATGGATATATTGAATTTGTAGAAAAAGAAGGACTTGGAGTTACTAAAGAAAATGGATGGGTTCAATATATGATTAAATCTGGTCAGGTTGAAACTGAGGCAGAAGCTTTTAAGGTTATGAGACAAGTATTCAAGGATCAATCAATCGTTAAACTTGGAGGATCTCTTGAGCACGCCAGAATCGTAAATAATCCATTCTATAATCCTTTCCCAGATGAAGTAGTTCCATTATATGCAATCGATTCAATAACAAGAATGGAAAATATCGAACAATTTGGATCTAAATATACTGGAGAATCAGCTAAACTTCCTGGTCTTACTAAGGCTATAGATAATGTTAGAAAGGCAGATGGAAGAAATGCATCTGATAGATTTGAGAAATTTTTAGATGTAGCTATGAATCGTATCAATAACGCCACAGATGAGGCTAAGTTTGTTTACTATGCTAGAATGCTTCAGATTCCAAAGCTTTCTTTTGCTCAAATTGTAAACGTAGGTCAATCAGTTCTTAATCCTTTATTGAAGACTGATATGAAATCAACATTTATAGGTCTTCAAAAAGCTTTTACTAACGAAGGAGTTAAGACTGCGATGGAAAGTGGGGCTACAGTACAGTCAGTATTTAATGAAATGGTTAAGGCTACTGCAGCAGGAGGAAACTTTGCTGATAAATGGCTTAAGGTTACTGGTTTTATATGGACTGAGAAATTCAATAGAACTGTAGCCGCTAATGTCGGAGTAAAATGGGCTGAAAGAAATTTTGAAACATTATTAAAGAACCCCACAAAAATATCAAACAAGATAAGACTTGAGGAGTTGGGAATAAATGTTGAGAAGGCTCTCAAGAGAGGATCTCTTACTGGAAATGAAAAGTTAAGAGCAGCTCAAATAATGGCTGAAAAAACTCAGTTCCGTTCCCGTCCTATGGATCTTCCGATATGGGCTTCATCTAATACTGGAAAATTATTCTGGCAGTTTAAGAACTTTATGTATAATCAATTCTTATTCGTATTCAAAGATAATCTAGCAAACGAAATTAAGAATAAACAGTATGGGAGGGCAGCAAGAAATATTTTAATTCTTGGAACTGTATTCCCGATGGCTGGTGAAGTTCTTCAAGATGTTAGATCTCTTGTTACTCAAACTAGAAGACCTACTAAATTTTTAGATAGGTATTTATCTGATATTGCATCAGTAGGATCTATGGCTCTTGTATCAGATTTAGTTGATGCAGTAAGATTTGATTCAACCGATCAATTTATTATGCCTCCAGCATTATCATCGGTAACAGCAATAGTTGATAAAGCTGATGATCCAGAAGAGATGTTAAAAGAAATCGTAAAACAGACTGGTATTGGAGCTCCAATAATTAATGTTACTAGAGAAAGAAGAGAAGGAAGGGCAAGTACACTTGAATCAATCCAGGATATTTTAAGTCAATAATTGGACATTAAAAAATAATATGATATAATATTATTAAGTAAAAAATAGATAGCACCGAATCTATTTATTAGAACCTAAAATTATCAGTACGGTGATCTGATGATAATAAATAATTTAATAATATATGGCAGAAATACCTGGCGACACCCTACCCCCAGCATCCGAGCAGACTCCTCCTGCTGCTGGTGAAGGTAACACCCCGCCCGAAAAAGTTCCTACTCTTGAGGAACTCAAAAATGAGGTAGCAAGAGTTAGTGCGATTGCATCTACTGCTCAAAAAACAGCTGAAGATGCAAAAAAAGATGCGCGCACAGAAAGAATAAATCGCATCAAAGCCGAGAAAGAACTTAATCGCTTAAAAGGTGATGGTGGTTCTGGAGACGGTGGAAATGGTAGTCAAGCTCTTCCAGGCGGATCATCCGCTGAAGAGGAGATAGAAAAGGCTAACGCTGAGAAAGGTATCTTCGCTTTATTAGCTGGAGACCAATCTTATCGTGAGTTACTTGAGAAGGATGTTACTTTAAAAGACATCTTAATCAAGAATCCCTTATCGCTCATCTCTGAGTATATTGACTCAGAAGATGCAGTTGATCAGGTTAAAAGTTATCTTGACAATCGTTTACAGACGATCAAAGGTAACACGCCTCCTGCGCCTCCCGCTGGAACACCTCCTGCAGGTGGAGAACCTCCTAAACCAGGAACTCCTCCCAAAGGTGGAGACTCTGGTATGAAGTATAGTGCGGATCAAATCCGTAATATGTCTCCAGATCAATGGGCTAAAATTCCAAAGGAAGAAAGGCAAAGGATGATGCAGGGAGAATTTAATTAATAACAACCCTATTCTCTACTCCTTGGAGAAAAACGATATAGGGGGAGATAGTCTAATGTTATTTTACACAAATGCTTACAGATTTAGCAGCCTTGGATAAGGCTATTCCCGAAGTATGGGCTAAAGAGTTGTTAGTTGATGCTGAAAAGCAGATGTTTTGGAAGGACTACGAAGGAGCACAAGGTAGTGGAATGCCTATCATCAGAAAAGATGATCTAACTAAGCAAGCTGGTGACACAGTAAGAATTATTACTATGTCTCACTTGAGTGGTGCTGGTCAGACTGGTGATACAGCAAATTTGACCGATAACGAGGAAGCTCTATCAATCGGTGAAATTATCCTTACTCTTGGAATTAAGGCTCACGCAGTCAAGTACACTAAGTACGCTGACAAACAGGCTATTTTCAACGTAAGACAGGCAGCTCAGGGTAGATTAGCTTACTGGTTAGCAGATAAACTTGATCAGTCAATGTTTATCATCGCTTCAACTAGTGCTACATACAACCTATACGGAGGTACTGCAACCGCTGATTCAGGTCTTACTACTGCAGACGTGTTTAACACTACAGCGATCAGGAAGATCAAGGCTAAGTTGAAAGACAACAGAGCCCTTCCTATCAAGACTGAAGATGGTAATGAATACTTCATTATCGTTATTCATCCTTTCGATGAATATAATCTTAAGTCAGACAGTGTTTGGACACAAGCTCAGAGAGAGGCTAATATCAGAGGTGAAAAGAATCCGATCTTTACTGGTGCAGCTGGTGTGTTCGATGGATGTATTATTAGAGTATCTTCAAACGTACCTAATAGTAATGTCAATCCTACA
>Ga0172381_10005765_pt1 | contig 12507 bp, 12 predicted proteins | sample Leawel6488metaG_FD_119754 | JGI IMG/M metagenome (GOLD analysis project Ga0172381, IMG submission 119754) | Leachate microbial communities from a municipal landfill in Southern Ontario, Canada - Leachate well 64-88 metaG | ecosystem: Engineered > Solid waste > Landfill > Unclassified | place...
AGCGCGCGGAAGATTCATTCGGTGTGCTCATTGAGAGCAAGGAAGTTGCAGAAACCCAGCGGCAGATCTTCGAGATGGCGTGGCGCTATGCAGGGATGCGCAAACGGGGTAAATAATAATAATGTGATCCAGGATTCTGTTTTTTTAATACGGTTTACCATGAGCGAGTCCCGCGTATGCGAGACGAGTCGAATGGTGGAGCTGAGGAGATTCGAACTCCTGACCCCCGCGTTGCAAACGCGGTGCTCTAACCAGCTGAGCTACAGCCCCAGAGAAAGATAAAAGAACAAATGCCGTACGGAGCTCCCCGCCCGAACGTACCGTTCGGTACGGGCGGGTAACCAACTGACCTGCCTGCTGGCAGGCAGGGCTACAGCCCCACAAGGTGTGTGGAAATCAAGGAGCAATGAGTTACTCGTCTGCAGAAGCTGGCGCAGATGGATAACTCTGGAGTGCTGTGATTGTACCGATGGCAGAGGAAAAATCTACCGGATTCCCCGGAGTTCATTCGACTTTGTCCCGCGTTCGCGGAACTACGCTGGGTTCCGCGCGTGAGGCCTCATAAGCTCTGGAACGGATTTACTCCGCCCTGTTCCACAGGCATAAAGATACGCACGATGGGTTCCACAACCTGATTTGTGAGTCCAAACATCATGAGTAGGCTCCAGAGAAAGATGAAGATTGCTGTGAATATGATCACGTAATATATGCCGCCGATGCTCCGCATCCATGCTGCTTCTCCTAACGTATTTCCGATAGCTTCGCGGTAACGGATGATGATCCAAGAGAGAAGAATGCCTAAAAGTCCAAGAAAGATATTCATGCAGCAAGTATAGCACACAACTGGCTTATACATGCTGCTTTACAATGAATCTGTTCACGCCTTTGTATATCGCAAAAAGAAACCGGCAAACGGTCGCCGGTTTCTTTTGAATACTTTGATTATGTATTAGGCAACGGCATCCAGTTCCTTCTTCATATCCTCTTTGGATTTGGCGCCCACAAAAGCAGCTGCCTGTTCTCCTCCTTTGAAGATGATAAAAGTGGGGATGCTCATGACGTTGAATTTGCCCGGAGTTTGCGTATTTTCGTCCACGTTCACTTTGACGATCTTCACCTTTCCTTCGTACTCGGTTGAGAGCTCATCCACAATCGGGAGCATGGATTTGCAGGGGCCGCACCATGGCGCCCAAAAGTCCACCAGAACCGGCAGATCGGACTTGAGAACTTCCTGGTCAAATGTTGCATCGGTGACTTCATGGGCCATGAAAATATGGGGTAAGAAATGACAGAAGCAGTATAGGAAAGAGTGTCCGACTGATCCAGAAATTCCCCGTATTTCCTTCAGATTCTGTTAGACAGGTCACGATTTTCGTTCCCCGATGCGCGCGTTATTCCTCCTGCCCGTGCGAAAGGATTTTCTTGGTGATCTTCTTTCCCAGTTCTACGCCGGGTTGTCCGTAAGGATCAATACGGTAGAGCTTTCCTAAAAGTACAACTTCGGCAAGAAGCAGGAAGAAGAGTTGTCCTAAGTTTTCTTCATCCAAGCGGGGAAGAGTAATAGTCACATGCGGGCGCTTTGCAGCTGTGAGCGCCTGACTGGTTCCTTCGTAACAGGCGTCCAACAATTGGCCGAATGTCTTTCCGGCGATGTATCCAAAAGAGCCTTCCACTTCTTCCGGAACGTATACGCGTGGCTTTTCCAATTCACGAATGAACAGGTGCCAGTATTTTCGCGGTCCCTGCATCCACTGTTGCAGAAGAGAATGTTGATCCTGTGTACCGATGGCTGACAGGGGCAGGGGATTGCTCGTTTCCGTTTTTCCTAAGCTTTCTGCAATAAGTTGCTGATTCCATCGTGCAAGAGATGTTAATTGTTGTATGTATGGCATGATCACGCGCACCGGATAATCCCGTTTTGTATCAAGCAGAAACTGCACGGCTGCGAGCAGAGAAGCCGGATTGTCGTCTAGGCTGGTTTGCTGGCAAAGGGTATCCATCTCTTTTGCTCCCCGCATGAATGCATCGATATTGGCATCTAACAGGCCCAATGGCAATAAGCCAATAGGAGAGAAAATCGAATACCGGCCACCGACTTCGGTAGGAATCGGCAACATTGCAATGCCATGTTCCAGACAGAAACTCCGTAATACTCCTGCATGCGGATCCGTAATGCCAATTGTATAATCTGCAGCCTGATCTTTACGAGCCTGCTTGAGTTTTTCCCAACAGAAGAAGAACAGGCTCATCGGCTCCAGCGTTCCGCCGGATTTACTTGCAACAACTAATAATGCACGTTTCCAATCAATCAGCTGCATTGTGAGTTCGATCATCGAGGGGTCGATCGTATCGAGCAGAATGAATTCCACCGTCTGTGGTCCCTCAAAAACTTCCTGTATGACTTTGGGGCCAAGACCAGAACCGCCAATGCCGATCCATACCACGGTACGGATATTCTGTGTCTTCACACGGTCAACAGTCTCTTTCACCAAATCGATTGTTTGTTTGTTGTACGGATCCATTGCCCACAAGTGTTTCCCATTTTGCCGTTCCTTCAACCAATCTTCCGTGTACCGCCGCAATGATGTACGCAGGGCATTGATTTCCTGCTCGGGGATTCCCAGAGAAGGAGTAATGGCTTTTGCCAGTGTTGCGGAGATATCAAGGTGAAGCATAGGACGGAATAGGAATTAGAGAGTACGCAACGCTGCTGCAACACGTTCTTCGGAAGTTTTCAATTCTTTCGGAATATTCTTGAGTGTAGAAAGCGCTGTAGGTACATCAAATCCCAGCGTTGTGAGCGCATCAACAGCGTCCTGATCATACTCTGCACCAGAGCCGGGATCGCCGTGCTTTTTTGCGAAAATTTCTGGTTGCTTTTCCATCAGATTCTTCAGATCCAAAAGGAGTTTTTCCGCTGTTTTCTTCCCTACACCTTTAATAGCAGTCAGCATTCCCACTTCCTGCGTTTCGATAGCGGTCAGGAGGATATGACGTGGTACTGCACAAATTTCCAGTGCCAGCTTTGGGCCAATGCCCGGCATATCAATTGCGGCGATGAACAGTGCTTTGCTCGCAGAATCCAAAAAACCAAAGAGATCAAAACGATCTTCGCGCACGAATGTCACGATGGTTAATTCTTCCTGCGCCCCCTCTTTCAGTTGCTCCCACACATTCAACGGCACAGTCACCGCGTAGCCAACGCCGCGCACATCAACAGTCACAACTCCGCGTGAATTTTTTCTGATGGTACCGCGTAAGAGGGAGATCATAGGAATGTATTTTAGCAGATGTAGATGATAGGTGTAGAGGATGTGGTGGAAGCCAAAAATTCCAAAGCAACCAAGGATTCCAAGGATTATTATCCTTGGTTGCTTTGCTGTATGAGCATTGGTTCCACTTAGTCGCGTTGCATGCCATTTTCCGCTATAATAATGAGAAATGCACACCATTCAGCGTCTCATCGTCACGGCGGTGCTCCTTACGTTGCTCTTGCCACTCTCAACGCTGGCAATTGTGGAAATGGATGCGCATCATGAAGCAGCTGAAAAGCTGGATGCTGCCATTGAGCAGGCGGCGCATCGTTATCAGGTGAGAACGCGCGTCTCTGCGGGGAGTACAGTTGATGTTGCGGAAGCAGAGAAAGCATTGCAGGAAATCGCCCGCGAGAAGCGCGGATTGCGCCTGCAGATTGCATCGCGCCGCGAAGACCTTGCAACACTAGGCTCGCTTTATAATATTGATCTTTGGGATGTGCAGCAGCGCGAGGCAACGGTGGATACAGAACGCGAATCTTTTGTTCCTTTTGTACGCCTTCTGCAGGCGCGCACCGCTGTGTATGCGCCCAAAGGCGATCAGGCCCTTTCCCGCCTACTCAAGCAATTGCTGGTTGCTTCTCTCGGCAGTATTACCGAGCAGGACACGCAAGTGCGGGTGTTGCGACAGACGCGGGTGAGTCTCATCAATGATCTCATTGATGCGCAAGAGCATATTGCAGAACTCATACAGCTTGAAGAACAGCACCGTGAACTTCAGGAAGAGTATGCGAGCATTCAGGATGACATTCATAGTGCGCAGTATGCTGTAGGTGGCACGGTTCAGGATGCCGCCCAACGCGTATGGGCGGAGGTCCATGCGCAAGTGCTCCGACTTCAGTCGGATCTTGCGCGTATTGATGCGCGCCTGCGTTCACGCGCCGAGCGCAAACTCATTGAAAAGGGCCTTCTGGCTCCGCAGCCCGGGGAACATTCCACCGGAGAAATTGTCCCATACACGCCGCAGTTCACCTGGCCGGCGTATGGCAGAATTTCTGCAGGGTTCATGGATCCCGACTATCAGAAGTTCTTTGGTATTCCGCATCGCGGTTCGGATATTGCCATTGCTCAGGGGAGCACGGTTGTCAGTTCCGCTGATGGCGTGGTGTTCCTGGCACGCGACGGAGGAGCACATGGATATTCCTATGTGCTCATCGGACATCGTGGCGGATATGCAACGCTCTACGGTCATCTTTCAACGATTTCCGTCAGTGCAGGTCAGGATGTTGTCGCCGGAGAACGCATTGGACTTTCCGGTGGACAACCGGGCACACATGGTGCCGGCCCCACAACTACCGGCCCACATCTGCATTTTGAAATCATTAAGAACGGAGTGAATATCAATCCTCTGAGTATCCTTCCATAAAGGAAGCTTTTTCTTTTGCGTCATTCTTCCCTATCATTACGTGTGATGTTTTCCCGATTGCCCATTCGCCAGTTTGCTCTTGCACAGATGCTTCTGGCAGTCATTCTCTCTAACATGAGTCCGGTGTTCTCCAAAGTGCTCTACGCACGCGGATGGACACCACTCATTTTGTACTTCACCACGCTCATCATCGTGAGCATCGTCCTTCTGGTACATGAATACATTGCACTGGAATCCGGAGCGCGCTGGGGCATGACACGGCGTGATGTTTTTGGTGTGGCAGTCTCTACAATCGCCGGAGGTGTACTGGCACCAGTTCTTTTCTTTACGGGTCTGCAGGCGGTTGAGGCTTCCGAAGCGTTGATCCTGAGCAGCACGCTTCCCTTCTTCGTTGTGGTTTTTGGCATCCTAATGCTCAAAGAGCGCTTTACGCGACAGACGGTTATCGGGAGTCTGTTTCTTCTGGCAGGTATGACAGTACTTCTGTGGCCCGATATCCGCAGTGTTCACTTTGGTGATGGTGCACCATTCATCATTGGATCCACGCTCTTTGGCGCGCTCTCTACTATTACGCACAAAAAGTACATCGTCCATCGTCATCTGGATTCAGTTGTGCTTGTGCGGACTCTGCTCAGCGCGCTGATTGTGGGATGTGTCATTTTCTTCGTTGATCCGCAGAGCATGCGCCTGCTGACTGCTCCGGAAAATATCTGGCTGGTGCTGGCTATCCCCATTCTGTGTTTCATTACCCCGTTCTTCCTATTCTTTGGCGCCATTCGCAAAGTGAAGGCGATCGACGTGGGGCTTGTGGAGGCGGCGGGGCGCGTTTTTGCCATCATTGCGGCGAGCACCATCCTCGGCGAACACCTCACGTCGCTTGCTCTCTGGAGCATGACGCTTGTGGTCTTTGGTATTCTCTTCATCAACGTACCACTCACACGCTGGCGGATTGTGCCATCGCGCTTGCTGGAAATTGGGCCGCTGAGGAAATAGGGCTAGGGCTTCCACCTACGTGCGTTACGCTTCGGTGGGCAGGGGAATACTGGGGATTAGGGATTGGAATACTGGGGATTAGGGATTCCCACCTACGCGCGTTACGTTTCGGTGGGCAGGGGAATACTGGGTGAATAGGGTTCCCGCCTTTGCCCTCTCGCCTTCGCGGGACGAGGCTTCGGTGGGCAAGAGGGTTTAGGGTGCAGATATTTGCTCTCTTTTGCTTGAGCACAGAGGTTTTCCGCATATACTGCCGCACTCATGCCTTCTACACCTGAGACGCCATTGGTTCATGCTTCTCCTGCAATACCTCCAGAAGTGCAACTGGCGAAGACTGCGTCTGAGACTCCTCTGGCAGTGAATCCATTTGATGAGCATTTTGATGAAGAGGAAGATGTCGTGCAACCGCCTTGGGCGGCTATGAGTAATCCCTATTTAGATGGTATGCGGGGTACTGCAGCACGCATTCAGGAGGCGTGTGCCAATCAATCGCCGCAAGAGGTGGCAGAAGAGGAGTCTTCTGCGGATTTAGGTACACCATCTCCGCCTCCGCAAAATGCGGATGAGGGCACAAAGACGATTTGATGCTTCAATCTTTGACTACTGCACAGTCAATTCTGTTTTGTTGAACTTCTTGCATTGTGTTCTATCATGGCCGGTATGGCAGTGGAAACAAGTGCGACCATCGAGGGGTCAAGCGCAGAAAGGAACGATGAAAAAAGGCAAAAGTTTCTTGAACTTACGCTCCGAGGGTACGGAGAGGAATTTACGTTGTGTGCTCGACAAATCTTAGATGCTACGGTGCCACCAGGGAACAATTTTAACCCGCTCGCAATTTGGCGCCGGACGGAAGAGAGTCTCTATTCTGATCAGATAGAGGAAGCAGCTCGTGCATATACACGTCCGTTTAATAGCGAGGGGATTAGCGTATTGGTCCCAGAATAATAACAAATTCTCCCTTCTTTGTCATGGTTCCTGCAACATTCGGGAGATCTGCCACGGTTGTTCGGATGACTTCTTCATGCATCTTGGTGAGTTCCCGTGCGATGACTACAGGGCGATTTGGTTGGCTTGCAAGTGCTTCAGCAAGTTCTGTAAGTGTCTTTTCGATACGGTGCACGGATTCGTAGAAAACGATTGTGTGCTTTTCATCTTTCAATGATTGCAGGAGTGTCTTGCGCCCCTTCTTTACAGGAAGAAATCCCAGATACAAAAACTGATTGATCGGCAGACCGCTTGCGCTGAGTGCAGCCAGAAATGCCGCCGGGCCGGGAATAACCTCCACGGTGAAGTTACGGTCGCGCACGCGGCTTACCAGTTTGTACCCAGGGTCAGAGATGCCAGGAGTTCCCGCATCGCTTACCAGTGCAATATTCTCACCTTCCTCCAGGCGTTTTAAAAGCCACTCTACCTTTGCATCGTCGGTGAAACTCGTCAGACTTACGAGTTCCTTTTTGGGAATCTTGAGGTGGTGGAGCAGCGATCCTGTCACCCGCGTATCTTCGCATACGATGGCATCACACGTTGTAAGCGTCTCAATAGCGCGCAGAGTGATATCGCCCAGGTTCCCGATAGGAGTGGCAACAATAGAGAGCATCGCGCTATACCCTAGCAGAGGTGATGCCTGATGAAACGGGGGTTGCAGGATTTTTCAGGATTCTTTGCAAATGCCCCCTTCCGTTAAGCGGAAAAATCGGTATCATCTTTGGGACACGTTTTTCCTCTTATGCCCGAGAACGAAGAAAATCCATCTGCTGAAACTCCCGAACAACTCCCCTTAGAAGGGGGAGGGGAAACCCTATCGGCCATCGGCCGTATAGCGCCGCGTGCGATTGTGACGGAGATGGAAGAAAGCTATCTGGATTACGCCATGAGCGTGATCGTCTCCCGTGCATTGCCTGATGCCCGTGATGGGCTCAAGCCCGTTCATCGTCGCATTCTCTTTGCTATGCATGAGTTAGGTTTGCGGTCATCAGCAAAGTTCCGCAAATCAGCACTCATTGTAGGAGAGGTGCTTGGAAAGTTTCATCCCCATGGTGATTCGGCTGTTTACGAGGCGCTCGTGCGAATGGCGCAGGAATTCTCCATGCGCTACCCGCTCGCACGTGGACAGGGAAACTTTGGCTCCATTGATGGAGATGGTGCCGCGGCTATGCGTTACACCGAGGTAAAAATGGAGAAGATTACCGATGAAGTTCTCCAGGATATCGAGAAAAATACCGTGGACTTTCGTCCGAATTACGATGGGTCCCGCAAGGAGCCTGTTGTTCTTCCGGCAAAGGTGCCCAATCTCCTGATCAATGGAACCGTTGGTATTGCGGTGGGTATGGCAACGAATGTTCCGCCTCACAACCTGAATGAAGTGCTCGATGCCACTATGCATCTGATTAGTAATCCCAAGGCAACGGTGGAAGATTTGTTGCAATTTATTCAAGGGCCGGATTTCCCCACAGGAGGCATTGTGTATAACAGGGAGACGCTTGTGCAGGCATATCTGACAGGTCGCGGGTCCGTTATTATGCGTGGTAAAGCGGAGATCGAAGAAGGAAAAGGCGGGCGCTATCACATCAGAGTTTCAGAGATTCCTTATCAGGTGAACAAATCAACGATGATTGAGAAGATGGCTCGTCTTGTGCAGGACAAGGTCATCCAGGGGATTTCCGATATCCGTGACGAATCAGATCGGGAAGGCATTCGCATCATCATTGAGCTCAAGAAAGACAGCTATCCTCAAAAGGTCTTGAACCAACTCTTCAAGCATACGGAATTGCAATCGAGCTTTGGCTATAACGTCATTGCTCTTGCGGACGGTATCCAGCCGCGACTCCTGAATTTGCAGGAGCTCTTGCAGATTTTCATTGATCACCGGCGTACGGTTGTGCGTCGCCGTGTCACCTTTGATCGGGATCGGGCCAAGGAACGCGCCCATATTCTTGAGGGATTGGTCGTGGCACTTCATGACATTGATAAAGTCATCGAAACAATTAAAAAGAGTGAGACCAAAGAGATCGCCAAAGAAAACCTGGTAAAGAAATTCAAACTCTCTGAACTGCAGGCAGATGCCATTCTACAGATGCGCTTGCAGACGCTTGCCGGTCTGGAACGTCAGAAAATCGAGGATGAACTGGCCGAGAAGAAGAAGTTCATCGCCGAGTGCGAAATCATTCTGAAAGATCCTAAAAAGATTGATGGCATCATCGAGAAAGAACTAGAAGAGATCAAGGCGCAGTATGGCGACGCACGACGCACGACGATTGTGAAGCATGCTGTTGGAGAATTCAGTGCCAAGGACACGATCCCCAATGCTCCCATGATCGTTGCGCTCACATGCACCGGCTATGTGAAGCGCTTAAGTCCCATGCAGTTCCGGGCGCAGAATCGCGGCGGGAAAGGTGTGAAAGGCATGACAACCAAAGACGATGATGAAATCATGTCTCTTCTGCATGTGATGAATCACGATGATTTGTTGTTCTTCACCAATACGGGTCGCGTCTTCAGAATTCCGACCTACGAATTGCCACAGGGGACCCGCGTTGCCAAGGGGCAGGCAATTGTGAATCTGCTTCAATTGCAGCCAGAGGAACGGGTCACGGCTATTCTGAAAGCAGATCTTACCGATAAGACACACCTCTTCCTCGTCACGCGGCAGGGCACCGTAAAGCGCACGGAACTCAACCAGTTCGAGAATATCCGCAGAAGTGGACTCATTGCGCAGAAGGTACCATCGGGGGATGAACTCCGGTGGGTGGTGGCAACCAATGGAAAGAACGAGATTTTCCTCCTTTCCCATAAAGGGAAGGCAATCCGCTTTAAAGAGGAGGACGCGCGTTCCATGGGGCGCGCCGCCGCAGGCGTGCGCGGCATTCGCCTGTCAGCTGGTGATCACGTGGTTGAAGCAGCTGTGATCGACAATCCGGGAACGAGCAAACTTCTGGTGGTGATGGAAAATGGATTGGGGAAGATGACGCCGGTAACGGAATACCGTTTTCAGGGACGTGGAGGTTCCGGTGTAAAAGCGGCACAACTCACTGCCAAGACGGGCGATGTGATTGGTGGTTGCGTATTGCAGGAAGGGGATGAAGGCGATCTCTTATGTCTGAGTAAACAGGGGCAGGCAATCCGCATGAAGCTCAGCGACATTCCTTCCCGCGGACGTGCCACGCAGGGGGTGATTATCATGCGTCTGAAAGCGCGTGACAAAGTCGCATCCATGAGTGTTGTGATGGAGGATAAAGAGAGCGAAGAAGCAGTGCAGGAAGCTGCAGCAGAAACGCGGACAGAAGAAGTGGAACGCATTAAGCAAGAGGAACGCCGCGTAAAGCGCGCAGCCCGCGTTGGCGCTCCTATTGCTGCTCCAGTTTCTGTGGCAAAGAGTGTGGAAAAATCGTCTGCTGTGCAGCAACAAGCTGATCTACGGGAATTACCGTCTGCTCCCAAAGTTCAAAAGAACGTTGTCGCCAAGAAACCGCCAGTGCAGAAGATCACAAAGAAGACTGCTAAAAAAGTTATAGCAAAAAAACCTGTCAAAAAGTCTGTCGCAAAAAAGCCTGCCAAGAAACCTGCAGCAAAAAAACCTGCTAAAAAACCATTGAAGAAACTTCCCCCAAAGAAGCCTGCTAAGAAAGGAGTGGTAAAGAAGCCCGCCAAGAAGAAGCCGGTTGCCAAAAAGTCGGCTAAGAAAGCCGCCAAAAAGCGCCGATAAATTGCGTGAGAAAAAGCGCCTCAGATTCTTGCAAACACATTTTCTCCCTGTACACTCTTTGCGCTATGAAGACCGGTATCCACCCACAGATGCATCAGGATGCAAAAGCGACGTGCTCTACGTGCGGTGCAGTCTTTGCTATCCCATCGACAATGCCGGAAATCTCTATGGAGATATGTTCAAAGTGCCATCCTGTGTATACCGGCAAACAGCGTAAAGAAATGAAGGGCGGGCGCGTAGAACGCTTCCGCAAGCGAATGGCTGCCGGCAAACAAAAAAAAGACCAAGAGTAATTCTGATATATGTTCGTGGGTTTCTCCGTATGCTTTCTCTATTTTTATTCCACTGCTTCCATTATGCGTTACAGATTTCTCATCCCTCGCGATGGCACCGAAGAGGTTGAAGATCATGCAGGCCGTGTTCTGGCGGTGCAGAAGGCATTACAGCCAGTTGTTTCACAGGGGGTGCTGGGTTCTGAGAAAGAACATGGTGGTACTGCTCTGAATTATCATGTTCCTGCAGCTTTAGCTGCAGCTATTGATGCTCTTGTAGAGGATATACGGACGCTTGTACCTGATATACAGTTAGAAACCTCTCCTATAGACTGAAATGGTCAGTAGCACTCTTCCTGTAAGAGTGCTATAATTGCACTATGAACGAACGCCAGAGCAAGCTGCTCGTCGCGATCATTGACCAGTTCATTGCAACAGCTTTGCCCGTTGGCTCCAAAAGCTTGCTTGCATCGGGGGATTTCTCCTGCTCATCTGCAACGATCCGCAATCAGATGGTTCTTTTAGAAGATGAGGGATTTTTGGAACAACTGCATATTTCCTCTGGGCGCGTTCCCACGGCCAAGGGATATCGTGCATACGTCAAAGACTGCATGGAGCCCTCTGTGCAGGAAAAAGCGGTGCTTCGCCGTTTCAATTCCCTGCGTGAACAGTATTTTCAGCGCAAGGATCAGGAGCGTGCATATGAAGCTGTGGCGCTCCTTGCGCATATGAGCCCCAACGTTGCCTTTGCAACAGTCCCTCATAAAGATCGCGTGTACTATCTTGGTTTGAGCAATGTCCTTAAACAGCCTGAGTTCCAGGCAAATCCCGCTCTTGCCAGTGATGTTGCGGAACTGCTGGAAGAAAAACTCGATACCCTTCTGGATCAAGTGGATGTGGATGACAAAGTGCGTTACTACATCGGCGATGATCATATACTCAAAAATATTCCAAGCTGCAGTATCATGGTGACCGAATATGCCGTACGCGACTTCCGCGGTGCCATTGGTATTCTTGGACCGATGCGCATGGATTATGCGTACAATACCGTTGCACTCGATATTGTTGTTGATCTTCTCTGTTCATACGAAAGTCGGGGTTGATAACCGCTTCTCCCCGTTGCCTTCTCCTTCATGTCAGAAACACTCATACGCATCCGTGCCGCACAGGAAAACGAACGCGGACCGCTCTACATGGAGCCGGCGGTTGCCGCATTGCACTCACTCCTCGGTTCGCAAGGAGATCTGTCCCTAGAAGTCGGCTTGGGTAAAAACGGCAAAATCGGGTTCTTTGTTCGTGGTTCTGATCGCGGTGTGCGCCTGGCTGAAAGTCAGCTCTATGCACAGTATCCCGATGGGGACATTGAACAGCTTTACGAAGATCCTTTTACACTCAAGGATGGCGAGGAAGTTGTAACTGCCGAGCTCACACTCGACGATGCCGAAGTGTATCCCATCAAGCGTCATCCGCAATTCGATGATCTCCTCACGCGCGCCAACGTTGATCCCATTGCGGGTATTACTTCCGCGCTTGCACGCTATCCGGCGCCAGGAATGCGCGCACATGTGCAGGTTTGCCTGCGACCAATAGGCAGTTCCTTTCGTCGCAGAGCCTTGCGCTTTCTACCTCTTCTGGGCAGGGGATTTTCTACGATTTCTGGGAATTACAGGAATTTCTTTGCCTATGTGCAGCTTGCCCGGGGTTGGCGGCGCGTAGTTTTTCTACCTATTACGATCTTCATGGGAGGCTTTCGCGCGTGGCCCGGTTTCAACAAATACTTTACGAATCCTATTACCATTACCGGCGAAATCATTACTTCTGCCGATCCGGATGAAGAGGAACAGCAGCGTGCGAGTTCCC
>Ga0172381_10005766_pt1 | contig 12505 bp, 14 predicted proteins | sample Leawel6488metaG_FD_119754 | JGI IMG/M metagenome (GOLD analysis project Ga0172381, IMG submission 119754) | Leachate microbial communities from a municipal landfill in Southern Ontario, Canada - Leachate well 64-88 metaG | ecosystem: Engineered > Solid waste > Landfill > Unclassified | place...
AGTCGGTTGTTCGCAGTATGTAAATTTTTTTGAAAAAATCGATTTTAGGCTCACTAACTTAAAATCTATTAAAATAACATTCTTAAATCTGGAGTTTTTATGGAATTTGATCTTAGTAAATTTAATCAAGATTCTTGGCTCAGGTGTGTTGAAATGCAAAAAGCAACCAAGAGTGATACTGCTCTTGCATTAATAAATGATAAATATCCAAGAGGTTTTAAAGTTATAACAGGCGGCACACTTACAGTATGGACAAGAGACGGTCAAACAAAAAACGTAAAAAAGCTTGATATTGGTACTGTCGCATCTGACTTCACGTGGACGTATGGAGGCATTTTCGGCATCGCAGAAACGACAAGTCTTGATGAAGCAACAACAGCAGATAACATTCTATGGATACCTTAAATGACTCCAACTGAAAAATTTGTTTCAAAAAACTTTTTTATTGAACTCGGCGGTTTCTCTCCTTTGGAATTTACGAAGTTCTTAAAGAGCAATGGCATTATGGCTTCCGAAATGGGTTATCCAATTTTTGAAGTCATGAGATGTTTACGGAATAGTAAGAATACTGTGATTGAAGAAACCGAACTTGATAGAGAAACAAAAAAGGCTAAGCTTGAGCAGATTAAAATAATAAACGCTATTAAAAGTAAAAGATATATTAATAGACAATTGGCTATTGATAGAATGAGAACTACTCTACAAGGTATAGCCGGCAAGGTAAAGTATGGAGCAAAACTCGCTGCTCCAAGATGTCCTGGAGTAATGAATGTAAGGGATATTGAGAACATAATTCTTGAAGGTTGGGAATCTGCAATTGATTCTCTGTTAGAAGAATGCAAAAATATATCAAATTGGGAAGATTATGCAATCGACAATATTCAGCTTACAGGAACGGGAATGGCTCAGAGTACCGAAACGAGTCTCAGCGCTGGAGACAGTGAAGAAGATTCGCTTCTCGACCAGATCGAATATCCTTGATAGGTTAGATTTAACACTAACTCCATATCTAATTGATCCAATAAGCAGAATTGGAAATCATAAAAATCAACTGCTTGGCATAATTGGCCCAACACAATCAGGAAAGACTGTATTTCTTCAAGCTGCTCTATGTGATGCTATTCTGCAAGACCCGGGCAACAGTTTATATATCTTGCCTGATAAGTTCACTGCAGAAAAGAATATTGAAGAAAAAATTATTAAGATGATCGAAAGCACTAAAGAACTTTCAGACCATAAAACAACTTCTACTCAAGATATTGCTAAGTTACATATTAATTTAGATAACATGACAATCTTTCCAGCATGGGCCGGAAGTATTCCGACAATGAATTCATTACCAATGAAGAATGTTTATTGGGATGAAGTAAGATTAATGGATTTAACTATTGGTTCAGAATCGAATGCAATTAAACTTGGCTGGGACCGCCTAACTACATACCTTGATTATCAATTGGGCCAAGGATATATGGTAAGTTCTCCTTCCATAATAGGAGATTTGCTATTTCAACAGTTAAGTATTCATGGAACACTTTTTGTTGGTTGGACAATTGAATGTCCTAATTGTGGTTCAAGAGAAGAACCAAATTTCTTTCAGAATATGAAATTAATCAGCGATGTTGCAGTTTTTTACTGTCAACACTGTAAATATCAATTTAAAGATATTGATAAAAAAAGAGAAATGAACAAAAATGGAAAATATGTTCCATTGACAATCGACGATAGAGGTTGGAAGGTTGAAAAGAACAAAGAATTTAATTATGATGACTACAAAAGAATTTTTTGGCACTTTGATTCTTTATGCAGTCCTTTCCGATCTTTTGACACAATCTACAATGAATTTCTACAAACTAAAGATAAAGTACATGACTATAAAAATTTTTGGCAATGCTGGTTGTCTTTATTTTGGATAGAAGATAAAAGCAGAACTTCAACAAACTTATTAAAAGCAAGAGAAAAAAATTATCTACGTGGGACTGTTCCTTCATGGTGTAAAATTCTTTATGCTGGTGGTGATACTCAAGATGACGGATTTTATATAGATTTTTGGGCCTTTGGTTCACAAGGTAGGGCTGCTTTAGTAGATACTATTTTTATTAAATGCCCTATAGATACCGCAGAAGCAGAAGACATAATTAAATTTTTTAATAGTTCTGTCTTTGATAGAAAATTTATCTCTGAAGATAAAAAAACTAAGTGGAAGGTTTACAAATTTGCTTTGGACACGGGCGGACATAGAACAAAGCAAATTTATCAAGCTAAACAACATCTTCCTGATTTAATAATGATAAAGGGAGCCCATGAAACTCAGAAGACGACTATAACCTATAGCGCAGACTATGATCTGTTCTTGGTGAGGACATCTGAATATTTAGCTGAAACTGAGGCTTTATCTGAATCTCCAGATTTCTGTCTTTTTAGAGATGTTCCTGAAGGGTACAAACAACAGTTTTGTAATATAAGAAAAGTAGAATATCAAAATAAGAAGAATGGCGTAACATCAGTTGTATGGAAAAAAGTTGGTCAGTGTGATACAAGATTTGCTTGTGTTCATGCCTTTATTTGTTTAGATATTCCAAACGACTTTGGAACAACAAGGCATCTTCTTAATGATGATTCTTTTTCTATTAATCCAGAATTAATGGAAAAAGAGCTTAGGGATGAAATGTTAAAAAGCAAAGAAGTGACTAACTTAAATTCTGTTAATTCAGATGTTTCAGATTATAATATAAATACAGACAATTGGTTCACATAAAATGCGACAGTATAATATCACCTTCCATTAGGAGTATTTATGGCTTTTGTTAGCTATCAAGTTTTGTATCAAGAAGCTTTGGATGCTTTATCAAATAGAAAATGGGAAGCCTATTTTATTTATAGGATTCAGAACAACAGAGATATGGAGACAACCTATACACGTCTTGATAATATAACTAATTTTATTGATTGGTTAAAAGATAAGGCAGCAGAAGAAACAAATGGAGCCTCTGCAACCTTCTCTGTCTTTGTTGGAGGCAATTAAATGTTTAAAGCTGCAGAAAACAATCCATATAATTTTTCATGGGAATATGATAATTCAAAAACTCCAGATTATGATCTGGAGAAAAGTAATAATTTGACTACGCTTGTTAATAGAAGCAGACAGTTAATTAAAGATAATGCAGTTGTGTTTGGGTTACAACAAGCGTGGATAACAAGCATGGTTGGAGAAGGTCCAGAGATTTATTTTAATGGAAAAAAGAAGACTACAAATAGTAGACTGAATGAGATTTTAAATAATTTTCTTGATTGTGCTGATGTGACTGGTTTAAAATCTTTTCATGATGTCTTAATTGATATTGCCAGTTGTAAGTTTTCAGACGGGGATATGTTAATCAGTTTACCTCAAGTAAATGTTAATGGACGGTTGACAACCCGTGTTGAAATAATTGAGTCTCATAGGATAAGAACGCCATTAAACAAAAAGACCGAAATCTTCAGTAATTTAGTCAGAAATGGAGTTCAATATAATAAAGACGGCAGTATAGCTGGTTTTTGGGTAGTAAATGCAGACAAGGTAGATAAAGGAATAGTAGATGATAAAGATTATACTTTCTATCCTGTATATAGAGAGTATAATGGTTATAAAAGGAAAGTAACTATCTTGTGTAGAATCATCTCTGGTCGACGGGCAACAAGTTCGCGTCAATACCCACTAACTGTTCCAATAATGGAATTGGTGAAATATCATGATGATTTTCAACAAGCAGTTTTAATAGGAGCAAGAGTGGCAGCGTGCTTTGCTGCATTTATTGAAGCAAGTGATCCTTCTGTTGCAAGAAAAACTTTAACAACTAATACGCAAACTGGAGCAACCAATGAAGTTAATGGACAACCCATTTCAACTCTTAAACCTGGGTTAATAACTGCTTTAAAAAAAGGAGATAAAATAACTTTTTCTTCTCCTAATAAACCTTCTGACAACACAGACGATTTAACGCTAAGAATGTATAAAACGTTTTCGATGGCTATAAGGATGCCGTACATTGTGGCATTTTTGGACACAGAAGAAGTATCATATTCTTCTTGGAGAGGCGCAGTTGTAGAGTGGTCTAAATCTATTAAAACCGAACATAAAGACTTCAACAGAATAATAAACTGGATTGTGGAAACAGTTATTGCGGAGTCTTACGTTAATGGTGAATTAAAAGATTTTGACCTTAATAATCAGGCATTAAAGATTCGTTGGCCTTCTTTAGGGATTTTAGATAAAGAAAAAGACAATAGAGCAAATAAATTATCTAATGAATTAGGGACAATTTCTAAACGTGACATCTGTGATGAGAATGGTGAGGACTATGACGAAATATTAAAAGAAAGAGAACAAGAAGCTTTAGATGAAGTAGAACTTCAAGCTGAAGTCCTAAAGAAAAAGAAAGAATTAGAAGAAAAATTTGGGATAGAATTTCCAGTTGAGAAAGGAACTAACTCAAATTCTGATGAAGGAGCCGAAGGAGAGGAATCAACTCCCAAACAAAAAGAAAGGAGGAAACAAGATGGCAACTGGTAAAAACGGCTTAAGTTTGCTGCTAAAAACATTTAGTAAGACTCCTTGGTATATATCTCCAGATTATTTAGAATCTTTCTTACGAGTTTTTAATGATAAACTCACTAACCATACTATTCAAAATTTAGATTCAATGACTGCAAAAAGCCAGGAAGTAGAAGACACGTTATATCAAGAATTTGACAATTTAGCTCTATTCCAAATTAATGGTATCTTAGTCCAGAAAGCCTCATATTTAGACTCACTGTGTGGCTTTGTATCTTATTCAGAAATTTCTAAAAAACTAAGTCAGTGTTCAAAAGATAATATTGGATTTATTTGGAATTGTCCGGGTGGAGATGCAAGCGGTGTACATGAATTAGCCGAACAAGTTTTCAGTCTAAGACAAAGCAAGTTTACTTTTTCTTTGAATGAGTCTACAATGGCTTCTGCTGCCTATTATATAGGCAGTGCGTGTGATAAAGTGTATGTTTCTGATGTTATAAATCATACTGGCTGTATAGGAACAGTAATGTGTCACGTTGATCAATCTAAATTTGATGCAAAAGAGGGATATTCATATACATACATAAAGACAGGCGAATTTAAGACGCTTGGAAATCCACACTCTCCATTGAAAGAAAATGAGTTAGCTCTGTTACAAGCGGACGTAGATTTATGTACAGAACAATTCATTAATAGTATTGCAAAGTATCGTAATCTAAGTAATATTGAACAAATAAAAACTGGTAGGACTTTTGCTGCTGAAGATGCTCTAAAATTAGGACTCATAGACGGCATCAAGACTCTGCAAGAGATCATCAATACATAATTTTTACAAAAGGAGTAACAATGTTTCCATCTAAAGATTTATCTTTGGAACAGTTTCAGGAAAAATTTCCTGACCTACACGCGAAAATGCAGGAGAGTCTGTCTGTAAAAATCAGAGATTCTATTTCAACAGAACAGTCAACAGAACAGGCAAGTAAGTTATCTAACTTAGAAGATGCTCTTAAAAAAGAGCAGAGGATAAATAAGATAACGTCTGCTTGCATAAAAGCCGGTAAGCTTGAGATGTCAGAGGAACTTATATCTTCTGAAAAATCAGTGGAAGACTGTTATCTGGAAATGCTTTCAAGTAATAGTCAGACTAACTCAAATACTGGTGGAAGTAATCTTTTTAAGAAAGTATTTGAACAGACAGCTCCACCTTCAGCAGGGTCAGATAAAGAATTGCCTCAGTTAAATACGTATTCGGAAGCTTGTGCTTTTGTGGCTAATAGGGATGGATTAACAAAAAAGAATGAAATAGCGAGAAAAGTACGTGAGGAATTTCCTGAAGTAATCGGCAAGTAAAAAATTATCTTAATTTTCAAAAATAGGGAGAGATCAAAATGGGATTTATTGGTCCAAGAAAAGAAACACTGTTTACGACTTCTGTTGCTGCATTACTTCCTAACAGATTTCTTAAACTGACAAAAACAACTATGGTGTCTGAATATACTACCTATGGTGAAAATCCAGATGGCAGAACATCAAGTCTAAGTGTTCTTAATGGTGATGGAACGTACAACACTGGTTTAGAACTCACCAATCTTCTGCCCAATAGTTTTTGGGTAAAACTTGCTTCTGCAGCAGCGAAAGGTGATGCTTTAATTTGTGTTGCAAATGGTCAAGTAGCTGCAAAAAGTTATACTGTTGTCAATGGGCATGAACCTTCTGCGCCTTCTCCTGAAGCAAATGCAACTTATCTGGTTCCTGCAGCCGGTTGGTCTTCATTGAATGGAAATGCTATTGCAGTGTATACTCTTTTAACAACTTCTTGGAAATATACGGCTGCCGTAGCAGGAATGGTAGTTTATAATACTGCTGAAGCTAAGTATTATGTCTTTGATGGAACAAACTGGGTTGCAGCAAAGCCTGCTTGCTATGCAGAACAAGCTGGTGTTTTAGGAGATGAGATTACTGCATATATAATTAATTCAAATGGCGATGTGAATCTTCCAAATAACATGGGATTTTCAATTGTCCTCCTTGGACAGTCTGCCTCTGAAACAGAAGCTGACGCTACGGTGACTGTCCTTGATGCAAGGATTGCAGCAGGAGATGTAGCATTTTGTACTCCTGAAGTTTCTGCATATGCTGTAGAATCCGCAGTTTGTACTGCTGGAACGTTGACAATCACTTTAGAAGGAAACGGTGGCGCGGGAACAATTATTAACTATATGATTGTTAGGGCAAAAGCATAAAAAATCAGTCTAAGTTAGATCTTTTTTTGGTCTAACTTAGATCTTTTTTGGTCTAAGTTAGACCTTTTTTGGTCTAACTTAAATTTTATTAAAAACACAAATTAAGGAGTTCTAAAAATGGTAAATACGGGTGCAACCCTAAGAAGAGATCTTATGGAGCTTATGACAGAGATGGAAGTCTCTGAATTAGGACTGGTTGCAGATAAGATAGCTCCTCCCTTGTCTGTAGCAACAAAAGCAGACAGTTATCCAGTGCTTCCAAGAGAAGCTGTAATGAAAGTTCCAGACACTCATAGGGCACCAGATGGAAGTTTTTCAAGGGGTCAGTGGTCTTGGGGAAGTAAATCTTACTTCTGTGAATTTTTTGGTCATGAAGAAGATTTGGATACAGTACATGCAAAAGAAAACAAAATCTGGATTAATGAGGAAGAGATCACAGCAAAACTTGCAGTATCAGGAATAAAACTCGGTCGTGAATCTCGCGTAGCAACTGCAGTATACAACCCAATTACGTTTACAGGGACAAACAATCTTCTATCTCTGAGTAAGGAGTGGGATGATGCATCGAATGCTACTCCTTATGAAGATATTGTAGTGAAAGTTTGGCAGGGCAAGCTTAGACCTAAATGTGGTCTACCTTTGAGCATGTTTTCTTTGATTATGTCTGATGATCTACTTAGATATGCAGTCAGAACAAACCAGATCAAAAATAGTTTGCTTTACACTAATCCAGTTGAGCATATGACAGTTGATCAACAGAAGGAAATGTTGAGAAACTTCCTTGGTGTTAAAGAGATTGTTTTGGTTGCTTCAATGTATGATATGGCAGGTGTTACTCAAGATGCAAGCATTGCTAAATTTTGGAGTAATGAATACATGATGCTGGCAAAATTAAGTTCTGGCGTAAATTCCTTTAAAGAAAGGTGTTTCGCTCGTCAACCAGTATATTCAGAATTTCCGGAAGATGTTGCAATTGAGTCTTATCCTGAACCGCAGAGAAAAAGGATTGTGTATCAGGCATACGAATATCGAGGTATTACGATCAATACTGACTACGCAGTCCTTATTGATAATTGTAAAGAAACTGTAGGAGCAACGGGAGTCTAAAAGTCTGCTTGAAATTTTTTGAACTTGGCTTAGAACTGCTAAGCCAAGTTTTTCTTTTCTATTAAGAAGGTGATCTATGCAGATGGTCAAAGTGACAAATAAGATACCAAAAAGAGTTAGTCTACTGACGAGAAGAATTAATAGAGATTTAATTGAGTTAATGGCTGACTCTATGGATGAAATGCGAAAACGAGCAGTTAAGGAATACATAATTCCTAATACTCAAGGCAGGGAAAGAAGAATAACAATTCTTAGAAAACGGCAACCTACTCATCCAAGCAAATTAACAAGCAGGACAAGAGCCTTAGAAAAAATGCTCCTTAAAGGAGCAGATAGAGGAAGTTGGAGATTTGGATACAAAACTGCAAGAAATCGTTCAGGTGCAATGTATAATATTATAAAAACAAAAGAATTAGGCGTAGCAGGTGTAGATATTCAAGGAAAGATGTCTGCAGTTATTACAGACGTAAATCAGTATTCTAAAAGTAGATTTATGACGAAGCAAAAATTGATTGCAAGATTCTTTTGGGATAAAAGTGGAATAAGAGGCGTAAGAAGACCCTTTATAACTCCAGCAAGTAAACAAGAGAGAAGTTTACTTGTTAATAAGATAAGGTCAAGAATGAATACTTGGAAGTAATAACTAACTTAAATTCTATTAAAGGGATAAAGAATGTCGAATCTTGCAACATTATTTACCGCTATGTATGAAAAATTGCAAACAAATTCTTCTGGCGCTCCAGTATTTTTAACAGAGTTATCTGATCCACTTTCAGAATTGGATGAAGGAAGCAGAAGAATAGAAATAGAAATGCTTGAAGCAGATGCAGATTTCTATCAATCTCAAAGAGACCTTGAATGGGAAATTCCAGTTTTAATAACTGGTTATATTAAAAATGTTGCCAGTACATATGACGTTAAAAATAATTGGTCAATAACTGATCATGTTGCTATTTTAGATTTTGCTGCAGAAATAATATCTCTTGTCTATAGTCTATTAGATGATAAACAGAGTGGACTGTCTTTGCCGGGTTTTATTCGATTTGCAGGAAAAGCTAAAATAGTTGTAGATATGGAATTATTTCCAAATGTAATGGTATTTTCTTCAATAGTGACGCCTGTTATTTTACAAAGTGATACAACGATTTAATAGGAGATAAAATGGCTACTACAAAAATTCAAAGTAAAGTTTGTTTACAAGTGCAAAATACTTCTTCTTATGAAGAAGATGCAATGATTTCAATTCCATATACAAGTTATGATTTCGTGCAAAAACGAAACATGATTGATGATGAATCATATCGTGGTTTGGCATTTAAAGATTTGCCTCAAAAGGGAGTAAATGATACTTCTGGAGCAATTGGATGTAATCTGGATTTAGTTTCATTTGCTGCATATATTAAAGCAGTCACAGGATATTATTCTGGTGGAATTGCTCTTTTTGATCAGTCGACAGTTAATGTTACTAAGTTAAGTCTCGCTCGGCGGGATGGTATTTCTTATAAGAAATATGCCAATGTTTATGCAAAAAGTTTTAAAATTTCTGGTTCATCCGATAATTTAATAAGCACTTCTCTCGATTTAATAGGAGTAACTCCTGAAGATAGAGCAGCTTTAGCAGAATATCCTACTCCTATAGCTGAAGCAGGAGAAGCTCTATCTTTTCATGAAATGTCTGGTAGCGGATATTTTAGAGTTGGAGACCAAGCAAACGCATTGGCTGCTGGAGATAATCTAAAGATTGAAGAATTTTCTTTTGAAATAGTAACAGGTTTTGATGCCCAGCATTATAATGCATATCAAATATTGACTCCAGAATTTGGACAAGTCCCTCCGGACGTCACTGGGAGTTTTAGAATATCTACTCACGATGTTGATACATTTATCGACTTTAGAGACAACGCAACTAAACTTCAATTAGAATTATTAATCTATAAATCAGCTACTCAGTCTTTAAAAGTAGTTGTGCCTAACTTTATTATTGATTTGGAATTAACGGATGATGACCTTGCTCGTCAAGGTGTCACAATGAAAATTGGTAGAAATGGTGTAGGAACATCCTATGCCAACGCTAATTACTCTTTCACATCTCCAATTCACTTCACAGTAGTTAATACATAACCAATAGAATTTAAGTTAGTCAGGAGAAAAAATGGCAACAACTAAAGTATTGACAAAAGGAGCTTTTTGTTTAGACTCCTCTACTTCTCCCGGAGACTGGATGAGTAATGTAAATTCTCTTGGAGCGGGTAATTGTTTCCCTTATATAAATTTGGGAACCAAGAAAGTAATAAATCATGAAGAAGATCCCTGCATCTCTTGTATTTCTTTCAAAGATACCGCACGACTTACTGGGACATACGTAGAAGATTCAATTAGTACATATCTAAGGCTTAAAGGTATAAGTGACCTTCTATATTGGATGTTTGGAATGGAACATGCCCCAGTTTTAGTAGATGTAGTACGTAGTTCAACTTCAGGTACTTATGTCAATGGTGATGAATATGAAGATGAAAGTAATAATTCTTTCACTTTAATAAGAACAGAGAAGTTAAAGAGTGGAGTTTATCAATACATATTCTCTTGTGATGATGATTTAGCAATTAATGGTGATCTATCAAGAGTTTCAGGAACAGGGGTACCATCAATCGATGTTTCTTCTTCGAGTGGAATCTTGTATGAACATCTTTTTGAATTAGATGCTTGGGAGAGACACCAAGCAGAATTTAGAGATGTTGGAGCAGGAAGATATGATCCTGATGTTGGTGAATTGAGTGAATTATCTCCAGACAATGCAAGAGGAAATGCTTATACTGCAGGTAATCTAAAATGTAGAAGAGCAATAATTGGTAAAAAACTCGCTACCGGTGATTTTCAATTTCCCGGAGCAATGTGCAAGAAATTTTCTATCCAGAGCGAAGCTGGTAAGATGGCAACTATCTCTGGAGATTATGTTGCAAGAGCAAAAGAAGATTCTGATACATCTTCAGACACTTGGACATTAAAATCTGAGTTAGTCACAAATGACAATGTCTTAGGTCATCATGATTTTCAAGTCTGTTTAGATGAAACTGATGATGTAGAGAATGATAATATTGGAGTTATAAATTTTAATCTTGATGTTGAAATTCCACTTAAAGTTGAACAAGATACAATAAGCGGACTCCTTATAGAAGAACCGGTTTTTGAGGGTCTATACGGATTAAATTTAAAGGTTATTCTTTCACGGCATGCAACAGATAAATATGAAGATTTTAGAGATGCTTGGAATTCAATATGCGCACGAATAGAAGCACACGTTGGATACGAAAAATTATCATTATTGATAGAGAATGCTAAACTATCAAATGCAGGTCCTAATGATGAAGAAGTAGCAAAAGAAGAACTTGATTTTGTTATAGGAACTTTGGGACTTGAATATCTCGCAGGTAATCCTGTAGATAATGGACCGTTTGTTGATAATGCTTTATTTTCACATAAGAATATAAATCGATCACCTGTTTTATTGCTTGTAAGAAATTCAGATGCCAACCAGTACATGAATAAATATTAATCTAATAAAATTTAAGTTAGGAGTTTTTAATAATGTTAGTAGTTCAAACACAACGAGAATATAGTATCCCCGGTGAAATTGACGGAGAGAAATTTGAGATAAAATATAATTTCAAAACTAAGACAGATTTAACACGATCTGATTTAGCTGAAATAAGGAAACAATTAACTGATGCAGAGTTTGAAGATCAAGAAGGAGACGAATCTAAGAATTTCGTGGCTAATAAAGGTTTAGAAATAATGTTAATTACTTCTATTGTTGACGTAAGTGACAATTTTATTGATCAGCAGACACAAAAGAAAGTAGAATTGACACTTGCAAACAAGAAAGCTCTTTTTGATCTAATATCAAGAGACTCAGATCACATGTCTAATGCTGTAACAGCTATGCTTGGATTAGACTTAAAAAACTTGAACAATGGTGTGACGCAACCATTGACTGGCAATGGAGTCACACCAGATGCTATGAATGTAGAGAATGTTACTTCAGAGATAGAAATAAAACAAGAGAATGTGTAGTAACCAATAAAGAAGTAGCTATTCTTTCTCTATTCCTCTACACAGAAATTCCAGAGATTTGGAATCTATTTTTAAAAATTGTTGAACTGTCTTCTTTAGATGAAAACGGATTAACATTGTCGAGTTTAGATGTTTATCTAAGAGAATGTGATTTTTATATCTCTTGTGCTAAAGAAGAGTTCTTTGAAGCATTTTCTTGTTTTTTAAACAGGTATAATAAATATATTAGTGTCAAGAGAAAACAAAAATTTTCTAAAAAGTAGAGGTAATAGATGCTTTTAGTTCAAATAGATGCCAACGATAAAGCAACTGTAAAACTTAAAAACTTAGGTAAACAGTCTAATAAGACAAAAGTCGAATTGCTTGGAGTTGGTGATGTTCTAACGAAAGTTTTTGGTGCTGCTGCTTTATATATAGGTGTTAGAAGAGTTGGTGATGCACTAATGTACGCGGCAAAGAATGCTAATGAATATCAATTGGCATTAAAAAAGATAGAAGTAATTGGCGAAGTTGCTTCCAATAAATTGACCGCTTTCGACATAGACATTAAAAA
>Ga0172381_10005767_pt1 | contig 12504 bp, 10 predicted proteins | sample Leawel6488metaG_FD_119754 | JGI IMG/M metagenome (GOLD analysis project Ga0172381, IMG submission 119754) | Leachate microbial communities from a municipal landfill in Southern Ontario, Canada - Leachate well 64-88 metaG | ecosystem: Engineered > Solid waste > Landfill > Unclassified | place...
GATTCGCTCCCGAGCCTGACAAACTTCGTCACGGCTTCAGATGGTGCAACACAGGCATCCGGAACAGTGACGTGGTCGAATCTCTCGATTGCAGCCGGTGCGACGAAAGTCCTGACCGTGCAGGTACAGGTCAGCTCCTCGGCCACGAACGCGACCGTACTGACGAACTACGCAACCGTTGCCGGTCAGACGGCACAGGATTCGACAACCGTGCAGACTCAAGCTGCCACCTTCACGATCACGAAGACGGATAACCAGACGACCGTCCTTCCCGGAGGTTCCCTCACCTACACGATCTCCGTGACGAATACCTCCGCGGTGAACGCCACGAACGTGACGGTGACCGATTCGCTCCCGAGCCTGACAAACTTCGTCGCGGCTTCGGATGGTGGAACACAGGCATCCGGAACAGTGACGTGGTCAAATCTCTCGATTGCAGCCGGTGCGACGAAAGTCCTCACCGTGCAGGTACAGGTCAGCTCTTCGGCCACGAACGGGACCGTGCTGACGAATACAGCGTCCGTTGCGGGAATCTCGGCGCAGGATACGACAACCGTGCAGACTCAAGCTGCCTCCTTCTCGATTGCGAAGACGGATAACCAGACGACCGTCCTGCCCGGAGGTTCCCTCACCTACACGATCTCCGTAACGAACACCTCCGCGGTGAACGCCACGAACGTGACGGTGACCGATTCGCTCCCGAGCCTGACAAACTTCGTCACGGCTTCAGATGGTGCAACACAGGCATCCGGAACAGTGACGTGGTCGAATCTCTCGATTGCAGCCGGTGCGACGAAAGTCCTCACCGTGCAGGTACAGGTCAGCTCGTCGGCCACCAATGGTGCCGTACTGACGAATACAGCTTCCGTTGCGGGAATCTCGGCGCAGGATACGACGACCGTACAAACCAGCACGCAGTACGCGGACCTTGCGATTACGAAGACAGGTGCGAGCACCGTTCAACAGGGCGGAACGCTCCTCTACACCGTCATCGTGACGAATAACGGTCCCGCCACCGCCTCGAACGCCACGGTCACCGATCTCGTTCCGAGCGGGCTCAACTTCAATGCCGCCTCCTCTTCGGGTTGCATCCTGAATGGCGGAGGAACATCCGTACTCTGCAGCATCGCATCGCTGACCGCAGGACAGTCGAAGGCCTTCACCATCGCCTTCATGGTACCGACCGGTGCCACCTGTAATTCCACCATTGCGAATTCCGCAACAATCTCGAGCGCCAACGATCTTGTGAGCTCGAACAATACGAGCCAGACGGTGAATACACTGGTGCAGTGCGCCGAGCCCGTTTTCACCATCAGCAAGACCGACGGCCGCACGACCGTGCTGCCGGGCGAATCCCTGACGTACCAGATCACCGTCACGAATACATCGGCCTATGCGGCCACAAACTTCCAGGTGACGGATGCTCTGCCATCAGGAGTCACCTACGTCACCTCCTCGGATAGCGGAACACTCTACGGCTCGACGGTGAAATGGACGATTTCCACTCTCGCAGCCGGTGCAAGCAAGACGCTCATCGTGATCGTAACTGTTCCCTCCTCAACATCGAACGGCACCGTCCTCACGAATATCGCGATTGTCGGTTCCGTCACCGCACAGGATACGACCACGGTGAATACGAACAGCAGTTCCAGCTCGAGCTCCAGCTCCAGTTCCAGCGAGTGCAATCTGACAGTGACGCTGACGGATTCTCAGGATCCCGTCGATCCGGATGAAGAATTCACGTACACCATCACTGTCCGCAATAACAACTCTACGACAACCAATAATGTCACGCTCACGCAGACGCTCGACAGCGACGTGAACTTCCTCTCCGCATCGGACGATGGCGAAGACGATTCCGGCAACACGATCCGTTGGACCGATCTCTCGCTTACCGGATACTCTACCTATACGTTTACGACCGATGTGCGCGTGCGCAGCGATCGTGACGGAGCCACCATCCGTTCCAATGCGTTCGCCTGCGGAACACAGGACAGTGAAAATACCCGCGTCACCGGTGAAGATGATGACGATATTCCTCCGGTCGCTCCGCCCCCTCCTGCCGGTGGAACGCTCTCCCTCGACAAACAGGCAGACCGCAGCGAGGCACAGGCCGGGAGCGTCATCGCCTACACCATCACCGTCCGAAACCTGAGTAATGTGGCCATCGGGCCCGTTGTCATCGACGATACGTTCTCGCCCAGTGACCTGACGGTGGAAGATGCCGATGGCGGCTCCGTGGGCGGCGGATCGATCCGATGGGATCTGGGTACGCTCGGAGCGAACGCCACGCGCCTCATTCACTACCGCGTGCGCCTGAACGCGAACCTGCAACACGGACAAGTTGTCTCGAACTCCGCGCAGGTGGTGGATGGCAATGCCTCCGATAGCGCACAGGTGAGCATCATCCAGAACTTCCCGCAGACGGGTCTTCTCACCCGCTTCACGCAACTGGGGACCGACAAAACGGCCTTCCTGCAGCCGGTCACTCCCAAGAAACGTGAGGAATCTGCTGCGAACGTCACGCTGCTCACATGGATGATCCTCCTCTCCACCGGACTCACGGGCGGAGGACTCATCGGCCGGAAATTCCTTCTCGGCTTCTAATCCACGCCCATCAAGAAACAACGACCCCGCCGTCCGGCGGGGTTTTTGTTTAAATCAATGAGAGGAACCGAGCACAAACTCCTCCACCTTGCGCGGGAGCTCGTCCCGCAATGCCTGTTCCAGTTGTGCGCGCTCCTCGGCCGGAGGAACACTTAGCACCCAGTTGGCCAGATCCGCTCCCGCCGGAGGATTCCCGAGCCCGATGCGGATGCGCGGAAAACTCTCCCCCACATGTTCCACCACGGACTTGAGACCGTTGTGCGTGCCCGCTCCGCCCTGACTGCGAAACCGGATCTCGCCCAGCGGCAGGTCACAGTCATCGCTCAAAATCAACAACTGAAAGGAGGGATCCACTTTGTAAAAATTCACGAGCTTCTGCACGGCTTCGCCGGAGCGGTTCATGAAGGTCAGCGGCTTTGCGAGCAACACGGAAACCTCTCCGATGACAATCGCCGCAGTCATCGACTGCACTTTTGCCTGTTCCTTCCAGTCCTCTGCCCCTTCAAACGCGACGCGCAAGGCATCGAGTGCGCGGAAACCGGCATTGTGGCGCGTGGCTTCGTACGAGGTGCCGGGGTTTCCGAGGCCGACAATGATCAGGGTCGGTTTCATGGAACAAAGTGTAGCAGTCTTCAGAAATCCGTTTCACGCCAGAAACTGGTGCACGATCACCGCAAACGCCTGCAGCGCCCGATCCCCCTGCGCGGAGGAGACGCGGACGCCCACTTCATGCGCGATCATATTTCGAAGCCTGTGGGCGTTCCAGATAGCATCGACATGGGTCAGTTGCGGACCCGCCTGCTGCAGCTTTTCGGCGAATGTGCCGTGGTACGCCAACGCTTTGAGCACGGCATCGCACACCTTCTCCGCCTCCAGCACACGCCGCGCGGGATCTTTGATTGCGATCGCCTCATTCCATGCTTCACGCAACCGGATCTTCTGCGGAAGTGAAATCTTCACGCGATGACGGAGCACCAACCAAATAACGGTGGCGAGAACCAACAGGGCAAACCCGAGAAGGAAGTAAAATCCAACCATACAGTTATGATCGCACAGTAATCTTCTTCGATTTCAGCTCCCCGAGGGTGAGCTCGCGGCTCACAACGCCCGACAAAAGCTCCTGAATGCGCTTGGCATCCTTCAGATTCTTGCCATGCAGATATGCCTCCATATTGCGGAGGATGGCCGCGGCAACGAGACGCGGCTGCGAAACGTTGTCGAGCGAAACTTTGCCGCCCGTCGAAACCTTCTCGATCGAAATCTCCCCGTAATTGAAGAGCGTGCCCGAGATGCCCTTGATCTCGTAACTCACGCCCTGAATGTCACTGAACAGAATCTTCGTGGCCGTGCGATGAAACCATCCGTGCCACGCAACATCGATGATGGCCATGTTCGTCACGAGCCAGACATCGAGAAAGTAATCGAGAAAATTGCGCATCCACCACACGAGAGAGAGAACGGCACACACGGAAACAATGTAGAAAACCATCAGAAACGGGGCGATCACCAAAAACACCCACGACGCGATGAATGAAACCGTGGGCCAGAACAACTTCTGCAGTCCCAGACGCCAGTGCGTATGCACGTACAGACGAACCTCCTCATCGTCCTCCAGATGTTTTTGAAAACACCAGTGATTGAGCTTTTGGATGAGAGAATGCACGGCAGCAGTGTAGCAGAGGAAATGAAGGAAATAGAGGAGGAAAAGGAAACAAAGGAAATAGAAGAAATAGATGATTGGCCAGCAGAAGGCATAGGAAGAAATTCCTTTATTTCTTTTCTTTCTTCTCATTCTTTTGTTTCCTTAACCTGTCCCTACACAACCGCATCTTCATCCCCTATACTGCACCGGATGATCAAAAAACCCGTCACGCTGTGGTTCCACTTCTTCGATGTCCTGCTCAACATCGTCATCATTGTGGCGGTGGTGGCCGCCATCCGTACCTTTTTGGTCTCTCCGTTTCAGGTGGAAGGGAGCTCCATGACCGACACGCTGGAAGACAGGCAATACATCGTCATCAACAAGCTGGTGTACTTCCTCCACGCGCCGGTGCGCGGCGACATCGTGGTGTTCCGTCCGCCGAACACCGATCACAGCAAGCACTATGTCAAACGTATCATCGGCGAGCCGGGCGACGAGGTCATCATCCGCAACGGCGATGTGTTCGTACGCATCGGCGGCATCGGCTCTGAACGCAAATTGGATGAGCCGTACCTGAACGAACGCAACCTCAATCACACGTACGTCGGTGCGGCAGGCAGCGGCGAAGAGAAGCGCTACGAAGTCCCGAAGGGTTACTACTTTCTCTTGGGTGATAACCGGCTGGGCAGCTTAGACTCACGCTCTTTCCGCAATGCCCAGAATGAATCCGTCCCCTTCGTTCCCCAGAATGACATCAAGGGTCGCGTGTGGTTTGTGGCCCTCCCTTTCACCAAAGCGCACGCCATGGAGGCACCGGAGTACGGGTTCTAGGGTTAGGTTAGGATTGGGATTAGGGCCAGGATTTTGTTGGTTGATTTTATCTCTCCTTACCTAACCTCATCCCTAACCCTATTTCCTAACTTTCTTCTCTTGCATCAGCTCAAAACCACTGTAAAATACAGTCATTCCCCCCTGCGGGGTTTTTTCTTCTAAGAAAGCAATGTTTAAGAAGACCTCTGATTTCCTCCGCGGCGCCGTCGAAGAACTGCATCACGTCCGCTGGCCCACCCGCCAGCAGGCCGTACGGCTGTCACTCATCGTGATCGCCTTTGTCTTCTGCTCTGCTGCAATTTTCGGGATCGTGGATTTCCTCCTCGCCCGCCTCGTCACTCTCCTTCTCTCCTTCGCCTAATTCCCAGTCCCTAGTCCCTAATCTCCAATCCCTAATCCCTACTTATGGGCAAACAGGATCCGAATGCAGGTCGCAACTGGTACGTCGTGCACACCTACGCAGGGTATGAAGATGCCGTGCGTCAGGCCATTCTGCAGCGCGTGGAATCTTTCGGCATGCAGGATTACGTTCTGGATGTGCGCGTGCCCAAAGAGAAGCAGCTCACCTTCAAAAAGGGCGAAGCCGTGGAGGAGGAGCGCAAGCTCTTTCCGGGCTATGTGCTTGTTGACATGATCGTCACCGACGACAGCTGGTACCTCGTGCGCAATACTCCCAACGTCACGGGTTTCGTGGGCTCGGGCAACATTCCGGTGCCCGTCACTCCCGAAGAGTTCGGCGTGATCGAGCGGCGGGTCGGCGAGCAGGAGGCCAAGTACAAGTCCGACTTCCAGATCGGCGACCTCGTGGTGATCATCGATGGCCCCTTCAAGAACTACGAAGCATCGGTGAGCGCGGTGGACATCAACAAGGGCAAACTCACGGTGATGGTGCTGATCTTCGACCGTGAGACTCCTGTCGAACTCGACTTCACGCAGGTAAAAAAGAAGTGATCCTTTCACTTTTATTTCCCACCGAGACCCCGTCGCAGACCCCGAACTTGCCGAGGGGAGCGCAGCCGAAGGGTCGAACTCGACTTCACGCAGGTAAAGAAGAAATAACAATCGACTATGAGTAACCGTAGAGATTCTCTGGCGAGCCATCTGGATACGTTGACCAAAGAAGTGGAAGGTCTGAGCAGTATGCCTGAATCACAGAGAATTCCCGCACAATGGAAAAATGTGAGAGCCGCCCTCGGGGATCTATTTTTCACCTATACCGATACCGGTATTGCACCGTTTGAAGATCGGATGGATGGTCCATTCTTTGAGAAAACCCGTTCCGCACTGCAAACGGCCCTGACTCTTCTTCCGCATACGGAAGAGATGGATATCGTCCGGGAGTCCCTGCAACGATTTACCGATCTCTTCTCTTCGGAGACGCTTGAGGAGGCCATGCAAAAATTACAACAAGCATAATATCAGCATCCCTGCTGAGGAGTGGCCTTGCAAGAGTCCCCGCATCCTGCATACTACGTACCTGATACTTTACTATGCCCGCCCGCCAACTGCTCATTACCGGCCTGGTCCAAGGGGTGAATTTCCGCGCCGAAGCAAAAAAGAAGGCCGATGCCCTCCGGCTGACCGGCTGGGTGCGCAACAACGACGCCGAAGGCTCACTCGAAATGCACATCGAAGGAACCCCTCCGGCACTGCAGCAATTCGAGCAGTGGTGCCAGCGCGGGCCTGCGGGAGCGCGCGTGGAAGAGGTCAAGGCGAAGAACGTTGCCGAGGATTACGGTTTTACATTCAAAGTTGAAATGTGAACTGATCCCTGCGTTGTTTCTCTATCCCCCAACCCCTTTCTCTTTTTTTCAAACCTCCATCCCCCCGCCACGTCAGCTTAAGCTGACGTGGCACGGCCCCTTCCTCCCGTGGAGGAAGGGGAGAGCCTTCTTGAGGGATCAAACAACTACAAAAAACAAACATCCCCCCTCTCCGCGGGAGAGGGGGCTAGGGGGAGAGGTTGAGTAACTATAAGGTGAAATGCATGTCGAATACACCACATTAAAACTCCCCTTTCACGCTCTGCACTTCACGGGGAAACAGAAACAGGAGCCCGACCATTTCGACGATGTGGCCGATGCAGTAGCCGAACGCGAGACTGAAGACGCCCAATCTGGATGCGAGCGCCCACGAGAGCACGATGGCAGTCACACCGTTGAGCACGGTCAGGATCGCCGGGATCGTCGTGTGCTTGGTGGCGAAGAATGCCCGCGTGAAGAGATGGTTGAGACTCTCGAAAGGAATACTGAGCGCGTAGAGCGCAAGAGAGGTGAAGAACACGGGGAGGAAGATCGCCTTCAAGTGGATGAGCCATGCCGCAAAGGGCGTCAGGAGCACGAGCGCAACGGCACCGGGAACGGTGAGCAGGAGCATCCAGATCACTCCCCTCTTCAGATACAGACGGTAGCGTCCCCATTCCGCGCGCGCTGCGGACTGACTTAAGGGTGAAAAGAGGGCGAGAGCCAGAGCCATGCCGGTCACCCCCACAACCACCGATTGAAAGTTGCGGGCGTAGGAATTCACGGCGATGGAGCCGACCGCCATCCCCGAGGCGATACGATCGAACACGAGCAGCTCCACCTGCAACGCCGCGAGTGCGAGCATGCGCGGGAGCATCAGTAGGCCCATCTCGGTCAGATCCGGATGCCACCATGCGATGGAGAAACGATAGCCCGCACGCACGATGGCTGCAAAACGCAGGAGTGTGTAGACGAACGCGCCGATCAACGTGCCGACAATCGGACCATAGGCACCGATGACCGGCGTCAGCCACACGGTGCCCGCGATCGTCCCGAGCGTGAAGACCACCGGCGTCAGGCCATACGCCCAGAAACGCTGGATCGTATTGAGGTACTGGCCGAATGCATTGCCGAACACAAAGAGAAAATTCGTGAGCAGTGCGATGCGTGCGAAACGGATGTAGAGGACGAGAGCCTCTCCCTGAAACTGGGTAAATGCCGGTGCGATGAGCGGAAACACAATCGCAAGCACCAGAGCAAGGCCGCCGAACACCAGTGCCGCAATCGTGACGACGCCATTGAGGAGCGCAGACATGGACTTGCGGTCGTCCTGCGCTTCGTACCGTGCGAGTAAGGGCACCAGCGCGACCGAGAACCCTGCCATGATCGTCATCTGAAAGAGAAGATCCGAGGGCCGGAAGGCCGCCACGTACACATCCACCACAGAGAGACCGGGGAACGTGCGGTTGAGCAGGTTATCGCGGATGAGACCGGCGGCGGAGGCGGCGAACTGTGTGAAGGCAAGAACGGCAGCCCCGCCGAGGATCCGTTTCTGAGAATATAATGATGTAAAAAAATGGTGCATGGAAAAGAATGAAGATCAGCCTCGCCCTGAGCGTAGCCGAAGGGCCAGAATACGATGTTGTGAACGGAGGGCACCCATGCGCATAGAAGAAGAATAGCAACAACAAGCGCAAAAAGCAGCCTGTTTCGTTGACGCCTGCCGAAAGACAGACGATGATTTTGGCGAGCAGACGCTACAAAACGCGCGTCTGCACAAGTTACAGAGGAGAGCCTTCCGGTCGCGGAAGGGTCCGAAAGAGCGGGCTCACCCGACATGGTGGATTCAGCCGATGCTGAGTCTGACGGGATGCCGTAGAACGCTCCCTTAGTCCCTCCTTCCCTCCTCTGCTCCCGTCCCCGGAAAGTGGTTGGTTCAATCGTTAAAATCCGATGTGAACCTGACGCAGAATGATCTCCCTGCGAAATCCACTTTCCGGGGATTTTTTCGTGCAACGAATTTACTTCGATACGTCGACCAGAACCGCCTGCATGTACTCCAGTGTATTCAGGCCCTCCACAACGCGCATATTCGAAACTCTGTTGTTAATGAATACAGAGGAAGGGACGACAAAAATCTTCGCATCCGCCTGTGCATAGAACTTGTCTTTCAGCACAATATCCATGAGCTCTTTTTTCTCGATGCAGGTACGAAACTTCTCTGCATCGACACCCAAATCACCGGCAATGGAATACACAAGCGCTTCCGTAAGCTCCTGTGCATAGAGACGATCGATGTACCTCCATCCGGTGTCCTCGCCCAGTTGCTGCACCAAGCATTCCACACCCTGACCGGCAACAAGGTCGAGCGCATTATTACTGGCGGGATAGTGACGGAATTTCCAGTTCATGGTCGCGGCATTGGCTTCAAAAAGTTTCTGTAGAATCCCATGCATCACTCTTCCGTACGATCCGCTGAAATTCGCATATTCCACCAGAGAAACAGGAGCATCCGCGGATCCACGCAGAAGATGATTCTGACCCTCGTCGCGCAGAAAGACAGTGGGATCAGGCTTAACGGGAAGCGGCTTGTCTTCCGTATACTGCGCGATATCGTTGGCATCTTTGATCGTCGGAGCAACGACGGGAGCGAGCGTGGGAACCGGGAAATCATCGGATGCCGTGGGATGCAGCGGTTCGGATGTGGGAAGCAGCCATTCCGCAAAGAAATACCCTGCAATGATCAGAAGCAGGCACAGGGCTACCGTGAACCACACACGTGTCCTTTGGGCTGAATCCAGCATATGGGTAAAGGATAAGCCTGATTCAATGGGCACGTAAAGCACGAAAAATATCTCCGCTGGGATCGTGAATATTTCTCGAAAAAGAACCGGAAATCGACCCGTACCACAACATCATGATTTTCTCGCAGTGCAAGCAGAGAAATATGTAAGTAAAAACAATGATCGCCTATCATACGAATCAATTATGAGAGTTCTCCTGGGCAGGATCACTGTCGGAATTATTCTTGGCTTACTCGTAGTTCTCGTCCTTGAGCAAAATTTCACATCCAAGAGAAAATCCCCTCTCTACGGAGAAATCACAGAAGTAGGAACAGAATGCGGTCGGAATGATGTCCTGTTCTGTCGCAAGTGCGACAAGTCCGCACTGCCCGATGAAGATAAGGATCAGCCGGTCGTCTACTGCTGCGCCAAAAAAGAAGCTGAGTTCCTTGATCTCATTCAGAAAGAAACAGACCTAGCGAAAGTGCAGGCACTCAAGAAGCAGCTGGATGAATTCCATGCCGGTTACACCAATGCTCTCGGGCAGGAAACCGCAGCGAATGATGGTAATTTGCAAAAATGGATCGAAGCCAACTGCGACAGCCCCATTACCTGCGACGAATGTAATGCCTACGTCGACATCCTCACAGGCGACTCTTCAAAAGGATCCAACAGCAGTAACGGGAGCGAGGGAGGAGACCACTCGGAAGGAGGTGGAGGCTCCCAAGGTGGAGGCGGATCACAGGGAGATGGAGGCTCCCAAGGTGGAGACGGATCACAGGGAAGTGGAGGAGAATCTTCGAACGGAGATGAAGAGAGTTCCAGCTCTGAAGAAACAAACTACTGCTGCGCTCCGGATGCCTACTACATCTGCGATCCGTTAGCGAAAGAGTACTGCGACGATCTCTCGGGAGCTAATTACACAGAAAACGAACTCTCTCAGTGTAATGAATCTTGTGAGCCGGAGGGTTCCTCTTCCTCCAGTTCCGGCTCCGAAGAAACGGGTTACTGCTGCATCCCCGATAATGAAACAGGTGAAAATTTCTGCGCGGAGGGCTATTCGCAAACAGGTTGCGACGAAACCGCCGGAACGGGAAAGTGGAATAAGGAAGAATCCGCCTGTAAAACAGCATGTGAAGATAACAGCTCATCTTCGAGCGAAGATAGCTCTTCCTCCGAAGCTGGTGCCTGCTGCATCGACAAGTTCGATCTCACGACGGGCGAGGCCAATGCTGATTGCGACGCAAGCATTAGTACGCAGGAAGAATGTGAGCAACAAAACAACACCACTGAAGACGGAGAAAATGGAAAGATTCAGATCTCGACACAGTGGGCCGACGCGCGCGCTACCTGCTGGAGTGATCTGGTGCCGAACCATTGCGCGGGAGGCGGTTCCAGCTCGTCGGAGGATTCTTCTTCTTCAAAGAGGTCCTACTATGTCATCGGCAATGCCGAAGTTTCCGGCTACTGTTGTACAGGAGGCTCTGAACCTTCGCTCCGCTGCGGAGAAACCTCCGATAACATGCTCACTCCCGACATGTGCCAGGATTTTGGAGCGTCAACAGCCGGAGACGACAATACGGCAGGGTCTTTCTACATTGCAGGAGGTACTGCGACACAGAAAAAAAACACGCGACAAACCTGCAAAAACAACTGCGCATCCGGATGCGGCGATGGAACGCTGGATCAAGACGAGGCAGACCCGGAACGCTTCGAACAGTGCGACTATGGAACAACGACCGAAGCCGATCCGCTCAACGAGGCCCCCGGCCCCTGCAAAAATGGTAAGTGCAAAAATGGTGGAAATGTTCCACTCACGGTGGCCAACGCCGCACCGGAAGCACCGTACCTTGATAAAGAAAAAAGTATAATTTATGAGCCCGAGATCCCCTGGCCTCTGGCGCAGGCCAAGCGTATGGAAACAAGCGATTGCATGTCGAACTGCCATTTTTCTGCATGTAAAAGCCAACAGGGAAATGACATCGCCATTTCTTCTTGTTACGAAACCATCGTAGGTCTTTGCACTCCATTCAAGCTTGACGAAAATGGTGACCCCACCGATCAACCCAACCTTACCAGCTGTCCCAAGCTCAATGGAATGAATGCCGTCACGCAAACCGTCACCGTGATTGATGCAACCAATATGGAAAGTCCGGAGCGTGGCAGCATTGACTATGGCGACAGTGGAAACGAGCAGGCTGCTCTGCTTCCGGATCTTCAGAAGGCCTTTCCCTCCCCTCTCACTGCAGAGCTCGTCCTCCCGACGAACCATCTGCTCGCGGAGGTCCCCCCCGTGGAAGGAGCAATCTGTTCAGCCATCAATGAGCCCTGCGATGAGGAAGAAGATGTCTGGAAGAATAATCGGGTTCAAAAGGATGGCGTAGATATTCAATGTTCTTCCACAGTGTCGAAGAACGGAAAAACCAAGACGTTCACCTGTGCTGGAACAACTGGTGCTGGCGCGGACATCCGGTGTACAAAAGCAGATGACCGTATCAACCAGGCCGATTGCCACTGTCGTGAGGGGGGCGATTGCAAATCAGGTATCTGCTACTTAACAGAAAGATATTTCATGACAACAGGTGACATGACACTGGAAGAAAAAGAAGCATTTGAGGCAAAGCTTAAAACACAAAACAAAGATCTGGACAGCTTTACAGGCAAGAGACCGCAATGCGGATTTGATGTGGATTGCACTGAAGAAGGATATGTAAACAATACCTTCTGTGCCACGTGGGTGTTCTCTTTAAAGGCACCATGTTGTAACCCTAAAGAAAGCACGTGCCTTAAAAACAAATGTGTGCACCCCGTTGCAAAGTCAACGAAGACGGGAGGGGGCAATAATAATGGCTGGGGCTTGGGCGGCAATAATGGGGGTAATCAACCGATTCAGCCGCCA
>Ga0172381_10005768_pt1 | contig 12500 bp, 9 predicted proteins | sample Leawel6488metaG_FD_119754 | JGI IMG/M metagenome (GOLD analysis project Ga0172381, IMG submission 119754) | Leachate microbial communities from a municipal landfill in Southern Ontario, Canada - Leachate well 64-88 metaG | ecosystem: Engineered > Solid waste > Landfill > Unclassified | place...
ATATCATACAATTGTCGCACTCCGCGTGAGTGCGTGAATTGAAATACCAACAAGTGTTACAATAACTTTTTACAAACCAGGTCGCACTCCGCGTGAGTGCGTGAATTGAAATCCATAAAGCATATATGGTTATATCTTTCCAAACGTCGCACTCCGCGTGAGTGCGTGAATTGAAATTCTACTATCTTTATCTACCCAGTACTCTTTTAGAGTCGCACTCCGCGTGAGTGCGTGAATTGAAATCATTGTAAGATAGTGGGCAAAATTTTGATAAAGCCGTCGCACTCCGCGTGAGTGCGTGAATTGAAATAAACTTATACCGATTATACCCCAAAAGATATAGAGTCGCACTCCGCGTGAGTGCGTGAATTGAAATAACATTTAAGAATATAAAGGGGGCTGTATATAATGTCGCACTCCGCGTGAGTGCGTGAATTGAAATCTGCTTATAAACAGGTTATGGACGAAGATGAGGAGTCGCACTCCGCGTGAGTGCGTGAATTGAAATCACCAAAAATGACATCAAGCAAACTCCAAACTAAGTCGCACTCCGCGTGAGTGCGTGAATTGAAATTAAAAAACCAACAGATACAGATTATGCTACATTCGGTCGCACTCCGCGTGAGTGCGTGAATTGAAATTTCAACGATTTAAACTTTGCATAAACAGCAAAAATGTCGCACTCCGCGTGAGTGCGTGAATTGAAATCATATTAAATCTCCTCTATATTTTTTTCATTTAATGTCGCACTCCGCGTGAGTGCGTGAATTGAAATCACAATTAACCGATGAAAATAAAACTGAGTGTCAGTGTCGCACTCCGCGTGAGTGCGTGAATTGAAATTTGGAGTGTACGAAGGGGTCGCTGCTTACGCTGGTCGCACTCCGCGTGAGTGCGTGAATTGAAATAGTTATTGTTGCATAATTATAAAATGCACTGTCATAGTCGCACTCCGCGTGAGTGCGTGAATTGAAATTACGGTTGGCGACTGGGAAGTACGCTTTATAGATTGTCGCACTCCGCGTGAGTGCGTGAATTGAAATATAAGAAACTACCTGTCGGAATAATTACCGAAACGTCGCACTCCGCGTGAGTGCGTGAATTGAAATTCCTTTAAACCGTATAAATATACAAGTTGTTTAGTGTCGCACTCCGCGTGAGTGCGTGAATTGAAATAAAAAATACAAAGTACTTTACAAACTATCGGCACTGTCGCACTCCGCGTGAGTGCGTGAATTGAAATGCTAATTATATACCATTAGCACAAAAAGGTGTCGCGTCGCACTCCGCGTGAGTGCGTGAATTGAAATTAATAATTTAATTGCAAATCAACAAAGTGGAATTAGTCGCACTCCGCGTGAGTGCGTGAATTGAAATAACAACATTAAATAATGCAAGTAAATCCATAAGAAGTCGCACTCCGCGTGAGTGCGTGAATTGAAATCAAATAAAATTAATAAAAAGCCCACGATTGGTTGTGTCGCACTCCGCGTGAGTGCGTGAATTGAAATAAATAAAATGTAATCGTGTTTCCACTTGTTTCTGGTCGCACTCCGCGTGAGTGCGTGAATTGAAATTACGGTTTTGTCATCTTGCATTGCTTTAATTGTGGTCGCACTCCGCGTGAGTGCGTGAATTGAAATCTACAAAAAAATATAAAAAACAACGCAGGTGAAAGTCGCACTCCGCGTGAGTGCGTGAATTGAAATTGTATGAAACTTGCAGCGGGCTATGACAAAGCAAGTCGCACTCCGCGTGAGTGCGTGAATTGAAATTATAAGAATTAGAAAAGACAAACGCTATGAAATTGTCGCACTCCGCGTGAGTGCGTGAATTGAAATGCCGATAGCAGCACAACGCAGGTCATAATCGTTGAGTCGCACTCCGCGTGAGTGCGTGAATTGAAATGTTAAAAAATTAATGATAATAGGTACATCCAAAACCGTCGCACTCCGCGTGAGTGCGTGAATTGAAATGTCCCAATGTATTATTTAAATGTATATAATAGTTATTAAGCAGGTTAAGTACGAATTAAGTTTCGAGTCGCCTACTTTTTAATGCTTAAATTTGCACATTCTGTGAGCGTTGATTTAATAAAATATTTGATATTTTTTTAATTAAATATATATATTAATAACGGATGAGGAGTATTAAATTGGAAGAAGCACAATATATAACATGTAATACATACCGCAATGTGCTGATAGGCACTTATCATATTTCAGAGCAAATATATCATGCACGAAGTGCTTATCATGTACCTCTTGCGGTATATATCATTCGGCACCAAACAAAAAAACGCCACAAAAAAATAATTTATATATATTAAAAAGACAGTTTGATATCAAGTTAAGTAAAATAGGGAACGCAAGGTAGCATAAACGCTAAGATTTTTAAATGATTTATGACAAAACAAGTTCCCGCCGCGTATTTATACGCTAGTGGTTTTGTTTTGTCATAAAGGGTTAAAAAGATCGAATTTATGCGGTAACAAAATACGCCTACCCGTTAGGTAGGCGTAATATAATGGTGCCGATGACTGTTAGAGCGTAAAAAAACAGTTTGGTAAACTGTTTTTAGCGAATAACTGGCTTTGCAGGCAAAGCCACGGTGAATAAAATTCTAGTATTTTGATTGATATAATAGTTAATTTAAGTGAATTTTATGAACGCTGAATCTTGGTTCGAGCCTAGTAGGTATCAAACAAAAAAACGCGAAAGCGTTTTTTTGTTTGGTGCCGATGACTGGGCTCGAACCAGCATGGGGTTGCCCCCAACGGATTTTGAGTTGTTTTGTCTGCGTGATTGCTTGTGTTATATGCGTTGTTTTAAGTCCACCTAAAACTGCCTAAACTGCAATTAAATAAGGGTCTTTTGCAAGTTTTATATTTAAAATCCTTAAAATGCCTTATATTACCAACTTTTTAAATTCGAGAAAATTTTTGAATTTTTCGTTAGAAAAACATAATTGTTTACTAAAAATATTGTTATCATTATACTGAATTTAAGTTGTTTTTAAGGTTTGACTATATCTTGGTAAGATTGTATATTCTACAATTAAAATCATGCCGAATACTTTATTTTTTGCAGTAAATGTACTATAATAGATTATTAAAATTAGGCATTATAGTGTAAAATTATTTAGTAGATGTGATTAATAAATCAAATTAAGGAGTTTAAAATGAACTATTTTATAATTATATCAATAGTTGTGTTAATAATTTCTTGTGTTTGTTTATTAATACAAAGAAGAAGGGATAAAGATAGTTTTGAAAAAAAATTAGATGATATACATAAGGAACAAGAAAAAGACTACGAACTTTTTATAGCAAGAATAAATAAACTCAATGCTGATTTATTTACTGAAATATCAAATCAAGAAATCAAGGCAGAAAATAAATTACATACTATAAAGAGTTGTATTTCAGAGGAAGTAAATCAAATACATTTCAAAAATATAAGCAGTATTGATAAAATTAATCAATCATTGGACACCTTAATTAAAATGTCATCGCAAGCCATAGAAGACAATATAAAGTTTAAGAAGATAATAGAAAATTTTACTGAAATCGGCAACGATTCTAAAAATTTAAATATTATAGATGATTTAAAAGAACAAGAAAGCATCATAAATAAAGCATTAAATAACGTTGAAGAAAGTAAGAATACTAACAAAGATAATTACATAGATGCAATTAACATTCAAGAAACAGATAATCAAATATTGGATGTAGACCAACAAAAAGCACTTAATACAATGGAAACAACCAATTCAAATTGTTTTATTACTGGAAGAGCTGGGACTGGTAAAAGTTTTCTGATAAAAATATTTGAAAAGAGTACTAAAAAAAGAATCTTAAAAACAGCCCCTACTGGCATAGCAGCTTTAAATATTTCAGGAGCAACATTGCACTCAGTATTTGGATTTAATAATATTTCTAACTTACCTCTTGAAGATATCAATAAAGAAAGTTTAAAGTTAAAAAGCGAAAAAAAACTAGTATTGCAAAACTTTGATACATTAATAATAGATGAAATATCAATGGTTAGGGTTGATATCCTTGAAAAAATAAACAAAGTTTTACAAGTAGTTAATAACTCTAATTTGCCTTTTGGAGGAAAACAAGTTATTTTATTTGGTGACTTATTTCAATTGCCCCCCATCACAAACAAAACTGAAGAGACTTATCTTAAAAACAAATATGGAGGAATATATTTCTTCTTCTCAACTATATACAAAAATTCTAAATTTATATTTATTGAATTGACAAAGAATCATAGACAAAAACAGGACACTTCGTATTTTAATATTCTAAACAATATCAGAGAAGGCATTATTTTAGACGAAGATCTAACAATAATTAACAACAGAACAAATTTTGATAAAAACGAATTACGCAGGGTTGTTAAAATTTTACCTAAAAAAGAAGAGGCTGAAAAAGTTAATAAAGATGAACTAAGTAAAATAATAGCAAAAGAATATACATTCAACACGGTAGTTGTTGATAGTAAGTCAAAAGACCAAAACGTTGTAATTGAGAAAACATTTCCTATTACAGAGAAACTCAAACTAAAAGTTGGCTGTCTAATTATGTTTGTTTCTAATGACTTAAATAAAAGATGGGTTAATGGAACTCTTGGGATAGTATCCTTTCTTTCAGAATGTGTTATCAAAGTAAAAATTAATAATATTGAATATGAAGTTCATAAAGAAACCTTTACATTACAGGAAGCAGTATTATCAAATAATAAAATTTTTTATCAACCTATTTACGCAGTTGAACAATATCCTATTGTTTTAGCTTACGCTATAACTATTCATAAAAGTCAAGGGATGACATATCAAAAGATAGTATGCGATATAAATAATTGTTTTGCAACTGGACAAGCATATGTTGCCTTATCACGATGTGCTAGTATGGATGGATTATATTTGTTAAACAAAGTAAATACTTCTGATTTTTCAGTTGATGAAGATGTGAAGAACTTCTATTTAAAACAAAAAAATTATTAATTAATTTCAATCTTAGATGATAAATACAAAGGAAAGAACAATGGTGGAGAAATTTGAGTATAAAAATGAAATTTACTATTATCTAAACAAAAAATTTACTGATAGTTCTTTTATTATTTTAAATAAAACCTTAAACAATGAGATTGGTGAACACTATTTTTCAAAAGTTAACTACAAAAGCTTACCAAGCAAAGAATTGATTGATTTTATTAAAGAAATAAAACAAAATGAATTATACAACTTGTCTATTATGGTTTGTGAATTTGGTCTTGTAAAATATGAATCTGATGAAGTATTTATTAAAGTTATCTTGCCAATTTTAACAAGTTCATATCGTTTGAACTACCAACCCAGTAAAGTTATAAGTTTGGCAACTAAATTTTTGCATAATAAAAAGTATCAATCAGTTCCATTATTAACATCAGTAGCTGCAGCTTATTGTGATATTTCAGACTATAAAAGCGCTAAAAAAACGGCTGATTATGCTTATAGACTTCAAAATGGTAGTTTAGGATATGAAAATGAACTTTCACTAGTTTACAAAAGAATTAACAAATATTTGAATAATTAAGGCTCGTGTTATTTTTACTTACAGTTCATTAATCTTCAAAGCCATTTGCATTGCAAATATATTATTTATTATTTTATATAAAGTGTTTTTTAATTTCAAGCAGGAAAAGAGGTGCAACAAAATGTGATTTTAGAGGCTGAATGCCCCTAAATTTCAGCAGTGTTTTGTAACACGGCTTATAGGCGTTGTTACAAACTGCAACATTTTGTTTTACACCCCAGTTTTTAAGGGAAGATGGGAAACCCACTTCTTTTTTCATATTTCTTTCTTATACAAAGAAATTAATTCTCTCTCTTTTATCATAGTTGACGATTGTACGAATTGTATAAAAAACTTTTGAGGGGGTTGACAAAAGTGGGTGTTTTTTTTATTTTTTAAAACAATATAGTTGTGATAATTTAGATTAGTTTATCGTTTTTAAGCCTTAAAGGTGGTTGACAAAAAGCACTATTATAGAGGGAGTTTTTATGTTTTAGTTTTAAATTTTACAAAAAAGGAGGATTTGAAAGTGTAAAATTATTACTTAAGTTTTATTAAAGAGTTTATTGATTGAGATATTCAAAATTTTAATTGCCCCTCTAATAGCAATTAAAAGGAAGTATCTTAAATGATGAATAATGAAAAACTAAATTATTACTCGCAGAATATATTTACAAGTTTTAAAGATGTAGTTAACATAAAAGACCTGCAAAAAATGTTGGGCATTGGCAGAAACCTTGCCTATAAACTTTTAAAAGAGAATAAAATTGAACACATAAGGGTTAGTAACAGAATCTACATCCCAAAGCAAAGTGTTATAATTTTTCTTTTTGACAGCGAGGTGAACTATGAAAGGTAGTTTGCAAATTAAGGCTGGAAAATATTATGCGGTTATTGCCTACAAGGATGAGTTTGGAAAAGACAAAAGAAAATGGGTTGCCACAGGTCTTGAAGAAAAAAGCAATAAACGAAAGGCAGAAGAAAAGTTAAATGAGATAGTTCAGGAGTATGTGGCAGGAGAAATTCTTATAAATGCAAAACCAAAAAATGATAATGAAATTTTGTTTTCAGATTATTTAAAACAGTGGCTGTTATCTATTAAAAATAAAGTAGAAGAAATCACTTATAAAAGTTATAGTTTTAATATAAATATTCTTGCAGACTATTTTTCAAAACGAAAAATAACAATAACAAACTTAAAACCTTATGATATTCAAGAATTTTATAATTATCTTTATAAGCAAGGAAGAAATGGAAATACTGCCATACATTATCATGTGCTTATTAGAATGGCATTAAAAGAAGCGATTAAACTTGGATTGGTTGAAAAGAATATTGCAGACTTGATTGATAGACCCAAAAAAGAAAAATACGAAGCCAGTTTCTATAACAAACAAGAACTAAAAAAATTGCTGGAAGTTATAAAAGATGACCCATTAGAATTGGTTATAAACACAACGGCATATTATGGTTTAAGGCGAAGTGAAGTGCTTGGTTTAAAATGGAGTGCTATTGATTTTGAAAACAAGATTATTAAAATAAACCACAAAGTTGTTGAAATTGATGGAAAATTGCTTGGCAAAAATAAAATGAAAAACAAAACCAGCAACAGAACTTTGCCACTAATTCCACAAATTGAGAAGTTACTGCTTATGGAAAAACAAAAACAAGCACACAATAAAAATTTATGTGGTAAAAGTTATTGCGGTAAATATTTTGATTATGTTTGTGTTGACCCACTTGGTGTACTTTTAAAGCCCAATTACCTAACCCAGCATTTTAGGATATTACAAGATAACAATAAATTAAAACGCATTAGATTTCACGATTTAAGGCACTCGTGTGCCAGTTTAATGCTGGCTAACGGTGTTCCTATGAAGCAGATACAGGAATGGCTGGGGCACAGCACTTTTCAAACCACAGCGGACATTTATGCTCACTTAGACTATTCCAGCAAAATCTCATCTGCACAAGCAATTTCTACTGCTTTAAACTTTGAAGAAAAAGCCGTGCCAAAAGAAAAGCAACTACTAACTGAAGTAGATGAAGAAATTGAAGAGTTGGAAAGAATGCTTGCAGAAAAACGAAGAAAAAGAAAAGAAATAGGTAGCGAGATGTAAAACAAATTCAAACTTAAAAAGATTAAACAATTCTAATTAACATTAAATAGAATAAAACAACACAAAAATTTTCGTTAGAAAAGCGTTAGAAATCCGTTAGAAAAATTAAAAATTTAAAAAATAAAACAGTTAATTTTTAGTTGAGATAATTATCATTTTTACGCGTATCGGATTATTTCGTTAGAAAAATTGAGACAATTTTTAAACCAATATTTAAATATGAAAAAGCCCATAAACATCAGTATTTACGGGCTTTTTTTGGTGCCGGTGACTGGGGTCGAACCAGCACATCCTTGCGAATACGAGATTTTGAGTCTCGCGTGTCTGCCATTTCACCACACCGGCTTATTAAATTGTTTTTGTAGTTCACGGAACGGATTTTGAGAAGTTGGGATATAATATTAATTTGTGTTAAATTTGACTACCATAGACTTACTAAAACGCCCTAAAACAAAGGGCTTAAGCCACTTTTAGATAATTTAATAATCAAAAAGCCTAAAATCTCTTTTTATATAAGGGTTTAATGAATATTTGGAAGTTTTCGCCTAATCCGTTAGAAAAATATTGATTTGACGATACGCAATTAATAATACTTTTAGTTGTTCTTTTGTTACAATTATGCTATTATTTTTATACAAAAGCATGTAAATCTAAAAAAAATATAGTTTATGATCTTTTTCTATAAAAAGTTTTGCAAAAAATGTTAAGTTCGCAAAATAAATTTTCTATATGTATATGTAGTGTGGAAAACTCATTACAGAGGGAGAAATATATGGAAATTCAGATAAAATACTTTGAGGTTACTGCTAAGTGCGGACATGTAGGAAAGACATATTTTTATAAGGGCATATTCTTTGTAAAAGCACAGGACGGCAAGATTGCTGCGAGACTTATTCGCAAGGCACCAAGGGTAAAGCACAACCATAAAAATGCCATACTTAATGTGTGCGAAATTAACTATACAGAATATCGAGAGGGATGCAAGCGAATGAGCGAAAACCCATATTTTAATTGCCATAACTCCATAGAACAAAGATGTATTAATGAACTAATAGAAAATGATATTTACATAGATGAATGTAATGTCAAAAGCTTAAAGAATGATAATAGTGGACACATGAGCAAGATCAAGGCAACAATTAAAGCTGAAAGGAAATATAAAAAGTTTAGATTGTTTGAACAATGGGAATTGTTAGGGGCGTAAAGGAGAATAAAATGAAAAAAATTGTATTATGCAACATAATGATGAAAGCGGAATTTTACCCTTTCAAGTATAAAGTAGATGGCAATTCTACTATTGAATATGATGGGAAAGTTGTTTTCCCTATCAATGGAGTCTTGGCTAAAACACTAAAAAAAGGTGATTGTGTCAAGGTTATTTTACTTAAAAAAGAAGATTTGGACAGAAATAGCGAAAAGAATGTAGTAGAGTTTAAGAGCGAACTCGATAGAATTAACACTGAAATTGGTGCTGAAATTGAATATAAAATTCTTTCAACTCCGCACAATGAAAGCCGATTGGTTCAAGAGAGACTTCTAAAAGATATAATTGCAGAATTTTCTGACAATGCAGCAATTTATGCTGATATAACCTACGGCACAAAGAGTATGCCAATAATAATTTTCAGTGCATTAAATTTTGCTGAAAAGTTTTTCAAGGCGGATATTAAAAATATTATCTATGGTAAAGTCGATTTTGTTAAAGACAAAACAACTGGCAAAACAAATGCACAAAATCCAGAGCTGTTTGATATGACAGCATTGTTTTATTTAAACTCAATAGCGAACACAATGACATGTAAAACAAGTGAGCAGGCGGTTAAGCTATTTAATAGTATTTTGTCGGAGGACTAAACATAATGAGGTTAAGAGAGGAGTTAGAAAACTTTATAAATGCTTCAGATATTTTCTCAATTGACCGAGAAAAAGATGGTGAGTTTTATATAAGCGAAGAAAGAAAATTTATTGAATACATTTGGCTTTATCTTAAAAGCATAGGCGATTATACTTCATATGGAGTTGAGATTATAGATACTGTAAAATTATGTTTGAAATCTTTTAGACCAGAATTTGGCAAATTCCTAAATTATTATAATAAATCATTAAAAAGAAATATAGAGGATACTAAAAACAGAGAGCGAAAAATTCAATTTAATACAGTTTATGGTGATGAAATTATAAAGAATAAAGAGGGTGTAGATAATATTACGATATTTAGCACTATTGCATCAAAAGATAAAAACATACAAGAAATAACCGAACAGCAAGAAACCGAAAGAGACATAGTAAGAGTTATAAGTAGATTCTATAATATCCAGAGACCAGATAGTTTACCACTGCTTTCAAAAATGCTTACTGCTTGGGTTTTGACAATAGTAAGTCCTGAGGCATTAAGCGAAGCGATATTTATAAATACAGAGGTGCTAGAATTATATTATAATAAGCATAAATCATTAACTTCAAGAGAAATAGCGGGCGTGCATGGGGTCAATGAATCACAAGCGAGTAGAACTATAAACAGATTTATAGAACGATTAAAATCAAATAGTGTGTTTTTAGAATTATTAGAAAATATAAAAAGATAATCTATAAAAAGTGTTAAGTTATAAAGACAAAAATGCCTATATAGTAATGTAACACAAAGTTACAAAATAAAGGAGAAACTAAAAACTATGAATTTAAACGATTTTGTATCAAAAGAACAGAGAGCATTGCCTATTTTTATACTTGCTGACACTTCAGGCAGCATGAGTGGTGAGAAAATCAATGAGTTGAATCTTGCATTAAGAGAAATGCAAAACTCATTAAAAAATGTTGATGATATTAGAGGTAAGTTTCAACTTTGCGTAATTGGTTTTGGTGGAGGAGTTTCTGTTATACAAGCACTTGCAGATATTGAAAATGTTGTGTTAAGTGAACTTTCTGCTAATGGCAACACGCCAATGGGCGAAGCATTTATCAATGCTTATGAAATGATTGAAGATAAATCAATCGTAAGTTCAAGGTCTTATACACCTACTATTGTTTTGATAAGTGACGGACAACCTACGGATTTTTATTCAAATGGGGGAAAACATCTTGATTGGGAGCCTCTTAAAAAATTGCACACAGGTGCAAGATCTGCTAAATGCCAAAGGCTTGCAATGGGAATCGGTGCGGATGCTGATATTGAAATGTTAAAAGCATTTGTTAATAATCCAGAAGTGCCAGTTATTAAAGCAAAAGATGCCTCTGGAATTTCTGCGTTCTTCCGTTGGGTTACGATGTCAACTATTAGCAGAATGAATAGCGTTAATCCAAATGCAAGTATTGTTGCTCCAATATTTAATATGGATGATATGGAGGTAATTGTTTAGTGATTAAGCAAAAACAAGACCAAGGTTCATATTTCATTGGAATCTCTGAAATAGGCGAATCACATAAACGAAATGGCAAGCCAAACCAGGATTCTATTGAATTTGATGTAATTGGTAAAACTATTTTTCTTGCAGTTTCGGACGGGCTTGGTTCTTGCGAGTTATCACATATTGGTTCAAAACAAGCAATTTCATTTTGTAGAGATATTGTCATAAAGATAGAAAACAATGAAATAGAGTTTTCTACAAAAGAAATTTCGCGGTATTTTGCTAAGTTATGGAATGCCAGATTCAGTAAGACTGAATCAAAAAAGTATTGTGCGACATTAAAAGCAATTTTTGTTAGAAATGACACCGCTATAACTTTATCAATAGGTGATGGTGTACTTATGCTTATTTCGGGAGAAACATTGTATCTTTCAGATGAAACAATAAGTGATTTCGTTAATGAAACCAAATGCTTAAATTACGGAATTAAAGATATAGATCTAAATGCTTTTTCACACGAAATATTTGATAAACTGTTTGTATTTGCTTGTACAGACGGTGTTTCAACTTCCATCGAAGAAAAAAAGAGAAATGCATTCTTGAAAGCAGCTTCCGAAATTGAAGATAATAATGAACTTCAAAAAGTATTAGTAGAACTTACAGAAGAAATTTCCAAGTATAATTCTGACGATAAAACAATTGGAGTAATAAAGATATGATGGAAAAAATGAAGAAACTTTCTGGACAAACTATTATTTCAATAAGCGGAGTTAAATACAGATTAACGGAAGTTGCAGGTAATGGCGCACAAGGTGTTGTCTATAAGGAACAGGCTGGTAAATTTATGGTTAAATTGTACTATCCTACTGGCAGTAGTTCATTGAATAAAAATACTTTAGAAAAACTACAATTTGTCAAGAATGCAAAAAAACCTAAAAATTTTGTAGAAATAATAGACCTAATAGAATCACCATATGTTGGTTATGTGATGACAAGGGTTGATGGTCATAAGCCGTTAAACCATTGGCTTATACCAGATAGTTCAATGAAGTTCAAAGATTGGTATAACAATGGAAATGGTTTTAGAGAAAGATTGTTTATTGCATATGTGATAGCAAAAGCATTCAGTAATTTAAGCAATGAAAACCTTTCTTATTGTGATATTTCTGGTAACAATATCTTGGTTATGATAGAGAATAAAACAGCATCGGTCCGAATGATTGATGTTGATAATATTTATATTGCTGGACGTGGGATGAGTTCAGTTTTAGGCACGCCAAGATACATTGCACCAGAAGTAATAAGCAAAATGAAAACACCAGATATATTTTCAGATAATTATTCACTAGCGGTGATTTTGTTTGAATTATTAAGAATAGGACACCCCTATTGTAGTGAAGCAATATTAGATGGAACACCAGATGATGAAGATAATGCTTATGCTGGCAAATATGAATATGTAAGAGATAATGA
>Ga0172381_10005769_pt1 | contig 12499 bp, 12 predicted proteins | sample Leawel6488metaG_FD_119754 | JGI IMG/M metagenome (GOLD analysis project Ga0172381, IMG submission 119754) | Leachate microbial communities from a municipal landfill in Southern Ontario, Canada - Leachate well 64-88 metaG | ecosystem: Engineered > Solid waste > Landfill > Unclassified | place...
GCGCAAGGTGATGATCTTAAATGCCCGCCAGATCCATTTCAAAGAGGAGGAGGGGCCGGGGATGTTTCCGCCCATAATACTTCTTGCGATGGAGGATGTCACGGAAATGATGATCGTCGCCGAAACATTAGCCGGACACTCGAATAGGATGGAAGCCAGGTTTGCAGAAAGAACTCAGAAATTGGAGGTTCATGTCGGAGAATTAGAGAAAGAGATCAGCGAGCTAAAAAAGCATCGTAGGGACAGACAGAAATAGTCCCGACAAAACATCATTTTATAATAATAAAAATAGACTAATCATAAAATAAAAAAAATATGAAAAACAACCAACAAGGATTCGCGATATCGTTAATGATCCTGATCATCTCGGCGATCGTTTTAGCCGGCGTGGGCGCTTATGCTTATTCCGCCCAGAACGCCAAACAAAAAGCCGCGGCAGAGATGCAATTGTTGCAAAACGAGCAGAATGCCGCTGTTCAAACGGAGAAGGCCAGTATCGTTAATTGGCAGATCTATCGCAGCGGTTTGTATGAAATAAAATATCCGAATGACTACCAAATATCCGGCGAAAATTTGAATTCGGCGGAGGTGAATTTTAGCAAAAAAGGGGCCGGGTCAGAGGCTGTTAGTTTTATAGCGAGGGGAGAGGATACTCTTGCGTTCCAGGGAGCATGGGGAGTTGTTCCAGCTTCCGGAGCAGACCAACAAAAAATGATATCGTCGGAAAATATTAGCTTTAACGGTGCCAGTTTTGAAAAACAATATTGGGTAATAAGAGGATCCGGTGGCAGCGAATGGCTTACGGCGATCGTTTATTACGCTTGCAACAGCCAGAAAAATTGTTTTTCGTTGTTGCAGGGGATCACGGTTAAAGGTATAGCTTCGCCAATGAAGAATGGAAGGAATATTTATGGCAACGAGCTGACAGACCAAGATCAGGTCCAGGCGCTGCTAGACGGAATTAAAAATTCCAAAGAAAAAGATGCGGTAATTTTCAGCCAGATGATTCCCACGTTTAAGTTCGTTGATTCGCAAGCCGTTGTGACCAAAACCGAAATATTGGCTCGCACGGCTCAAAAGTTGGAAGGTCAGGTAGAAAAACTTCAATTGGCCGATGGAACGACGTGCGTTTTTATGGGTGGAGCAACAGGGGGTAATGCTAAAAACGAGCGGCTTAATTACCAATGCGGTGACAGCAAAAATCTTTCAATGGCGATTTACGGCGATTTGACCGAAGGCGATGTCTGGAAGGCTAATGTTTCCAATATCGAATATGACGCGGCGAAAAAAGTATGGAATGTTGTATCGATCAAAAGCGTTGATATCGCTAAGATATGGCGGTAGTCAGAGCAATTTTAATAATGGACTTTCAGAGATATGAAAAGAGATCAAAAAGGATTTACGGCGTTATTGATAGTCTTGTCAGTATTAATTTTGGCCGGGTCTGGAGCGTATGCTTTTCGGACCGCTAAGCAAAAGATCGTTCCGGAGCCGTTGCAAAACGAACAGAATGCCATCGTTCAGACGGAGGCGGGAGCTATCGCGAATGGTCAGGTTTACCGCAATGAGGAATATGGTTTTGCGTTCAACAAAGATGTCTTTGATAAGCAGCTGACAATGAAAGAAAACCAGCGATGCGGCATAGCAGTAGAAGACAAATGCAGCGTTCTGGCGGAATTCGGATATTCAGCAAGTAAAGATGCGATCGCCAAATTGACCATTTCAGTATTTCTGGGGAACATCAGCGATTTTATTTTTCAGGAGCAAGCGAATGCGTCAACATATAAATTCGATAGCTCAAAAAAGAAATGGTTTTTTAACGGCGATCTAAGGGAGGCTGACAGATATGCTCCGAAGAAGCTGGCCAGCGATCTTGAAGCATATATTTTTGAATCCAGCGACGGAGCATGTTTTATGAGGGTTATAATTTTGCCCGATCCTAATAAGGATAATGTAGTTTTTGCTTGAAGAGCTATTATGCAACGCTGGCGATATTATAAATAAAGATATAACTTCGGAAAAGATATTATCCTCTTTCAAGTTCATCGATCCGTAAAAAGAGCGGAGCAGAATAGCTGTAATATATTTGTCTTTGAACCGGCATTATTTTTACAGTAAAGATAATAATAAATAATAAATATAAATACAAATATATGGGAATTATTCTATGGATAATATTCGGAGCATTGACCGGTTGGGCGGCCTCCTTGGTCATGAAGACCGATGCCAAACAGGGGTTGATGTTGGACATCATCGTTGGAGTGGTTGGCGCGGTCATAGGAGGCTGGCTGATGAACTCTATCGGAGAGAGCGGAGTAGGGGGGTTTAACCTATATAGTTTTCTTGTCGCGCTGTTCGGAGCGTGCGTGCTTATAGCTCTCGCAAGATTATTGCGCCGCTAATTAATTTTATTATATTGAGGCCTGCCGATCATATTGAATGCGCGATAGCGCGGATTTTAAATTCATTTCCGAGCTTGAGGCGTCCAATTCGATATGCCGGCCTTAATAATATCTGCAGTTATGGACTCATATAATTCTCCCACCACGAAGCCGTTGTTTAAAGGTACGCAAATCGTGTGGTATCTTTTATCGCTTCTTGAAGTATTGCTTGCGTTTCGTTTTGTGCTCAAACTGACCGGAGCAAATCCTGTAGCTGGATTTACGAATTTTATTTATTCTCTCACTTGGGCGTTTACAGCTCCTTTTCTTGCAGTGTTCCCGAAAACCACTGTGCAGGGAAGTATCTTTGAGTGGACGACCCTTTTGGCAATGTTGGTATATTGGATGGCCGCCCTCGCGATAGTCAGGCTGTTTTTGATGAGCAAAACCGTATCAACGTCAGAAGCCGCGGCCGAGCTTGAAGACAAGAAATAAGCAGGGCAGGCTGGCAACATAGACAAAGGCAGGTTCGTTCGGATTGGGCCGTCAGCCACGCATTTTAGCCGCAGGGGAGGATTATAATATTTTAAAATAATTAATAATTATCAATAATAAAATATATGAAAATAATTAATAAAACCTCAACAGTTGTATCGGCTGTTGTGTTCGCGTTTAGTCTGGTTGGGCCGGCTGCTGTGTTCGCGGCAAGTCCGGCAACAGTAGATCTTGGATCAGCGGGTAATTTTGTGATCCTCTCAAAGACAGGGATTTCAACTACCGGATCTACTTCTATTGTTGGTGATGTTGGAATTAGTCCTGCAGCCGCAAGCTACATAACAGGATTTGCGCTAACTCTTCCTGCAGCGGGCGTGTTTTCCTCATCAGCTTTAGTAACCGGAAAAGTATACGCCCCCGGTTATGCTGATCCAACTTCTGCCAATCTGACCACGGCAGTGCTTGATATGCAAACAGCGTATACCAATGCCGCTGGCCGGGCGCCAGATGTTACTGAATTGAGCGCCGGAAATATCGGCGGTCTGACATTCGCTCCCGGCGTCTATAAATGGGGTACCGGCGTAACAATACCAACGGATATTACTCTCTCGGGCGCCGCGAATGATGTTTGGATATTCCAAATAGCGCAAAATCTTGATATCAGTTCCGCTGCGAAGGTAATCCTCGCCGGCGGCGCACAGGCTAATAATATTTTCTGGGTTGTTGCCGGTCAAACGACCATCAATACGACAGCTTTTTTCAATGGAAATATATTAGATCAAACAGCGATTGTGTTAAATACCGGCGCGCAGCTTAACGGCCGGGCATTAGCCCAAACAGCAGTTACGCTGGACTCAAACGTTATTATCGCGGCAACTTATTTGTCTTCGGCGCCAGTCCAGACTTCGACACCTTCGACACCGGCTGTTTCTGCCGCCACCACTGCGCCTGCAACCGTCGCAGCAACACCATCAACCCCAAGCTCGGCAGTTTCTAACAGTTCCGCTACGTCTGCTACTCCAGCATCGGGAACCTCGCCTATCACGACAGCCAATCGCGAAGGATTAATTGCAACGATCACGGAACTGATAAAAGCCAAAACGCAAGGCAACGCAACTCCAAATGCGAATGCCGTTGTTAACGCCAATACGAATGCGAGTTTTAATCGCAACCTTACGGTCGGATCAGCGGGAGATGATGTAAAAGCACTCCAGGCTTGGCTCAATACCAGCGGTTATACAGTCGCCTTAAATGGATCAGGTTCGCTAGGAAACGAGACAACGATTTTTGGCTCGCTCACGCGCGCGGCATTAGCTAAATTTCAAGCAAAAGTAGGGATCAATCCGTCCTTAGGATATTTCGGACCGATAACTAGATCTTATTTGGCTATACATTAATAAAAATAAAAAGCATGAAAGTGAAAAATCACTTTCGTTTTTACGGGCGGCGGCTAACGCCGCCCGTTTAAGCCCCTTATTTCAGGAGCTTTTTTGTTTGTGTTAATATGGTAATGAGATGCTAACCTTCCTTTTATTTTTGTTATTTCTATAATATATGCCTGAAAAAACAAATAATGTGTTAGTCGGATTAGGTATAATAATTTTACGGAAAGACGGGAAAGTTTTAATTGGCAAGCGTAACGGCGAATTCGTGCCGGAGTATTCCATTCCCGGCGGCAGTTTGGAGGTTGGCGAGACTTTTGAAGAGGGGGCTGTCAGGGAGGTAATGGAAGAAACCGGAATGGCGATAAAGAGCCCTAAAGTCATCAATATCTCCAACAATCTGGAAACTTACAAAAAAACCGGCAAGCATTATATCTCCATAAATTTGTTAACCGTTGATTTTATTGGAGAACCGAAGGTGATAGAGAAAGACAAATGTGCAGAATATCTCTGGTGCGATCCTAAAAAAGTCCCGGAACCTCATTTTGAGGCCAGCAGAAAGGCATTAGATCTTTATTTCAAATAGCTAAGGTATAACAAAACCGCGCCAGGAGCGCGGTTTTGTGGTTTGTGGTTTTAAAAATTTAGCTCTCAATGATTTCTATATAAGTACTTTTTATGCCGAAGTCGGTGGCAGAGTCGTGAGAGGGGAACCAGATGTCAAAATTATATTTGCTCTTTCTGGCGTTCATACGGTCTTCTACTGTAAATATTTTATTGCCGTAAAGTTCGGGAATTTTGATCTTGGTGCCGAAAGGCAGCAAGTTATTGGCCACGATGCCGTCCCTGACAGTGCTGCCATTGGCAGTAATAAAAGGGGTATCATCGGTTTCTTCCACAGTAGATGAATAGGCCGTTAAGACCACCTTTAATTGTTTATTAGGAGGATTGGAAAGGATGTTTTTTTCGGCTAAGCTAGACAAGCTATAGGCTGGACTGTTTAAAATGCAGCTTTTTTCAAAGATGAGCATGCTGGTTGGGTATATGACAAGCTCATTTGGCTCTGCTATGAGTTTAGCGTCTCCTTGGTTGAGACTGAAAAAGAGGGGACAGGAAAGGGCGATCAGAACAGCGCTTATTAATTTGTAGTTAGTGAACATTTAATAAAAAAACCTCACGGGTGAGATCTGCCCCATATTATTATATAACCTGGATTCTCTGTCAATAGCTATGAAACAATCGTGGAACAAAGAGGGCTTTTGGGAATTTCCATAATATGGGAGGCGGAGCTAATAAGAGCAAGGCCTGAGGCTATTGATTCGTAAAATATTTTGTGTTATAAAAAGACTGTTATGAAAACAGAAGAAACCATAAAAACAGTTGATACGCTTAGAGTGCCCCAAAAAGGTGAAATTTTGGAAGGCACCGTAATAGCTCAAGACGGCTTGGCGTTTTTTGTCGACTTGGGACCCTGCAAAGTTGGAATAATCTTTGGCCAGGAATACCAAAAGGCAAGAAGCATCCTAAAAAACCTCAAAGCCGGCGATAAAATTTCAGCCAAAGTCAAAGAAGCTGAAAACGAAGAAGGCTACGTCGAGCTTTCTCTAAAAGAAGCCATGGAAGAGACTACTTGGGAAAAGATCAAGGAGCTTAAAGAAGCCCAAGAAGTTTTCAAGGTCCGGATCTCCAAGGTGAACAAAGGAGGATTAATTACCGAGATTTCGGGAATTCCGGCTTTCTTGCCGACTTCTCAGTTATCTCCAGTTAACTTCCCCAAAGTGCCGCAAGGAGACAAAACAGAAATTCTCAAAAAATTACAGCTTTTCATGGGCAAAGATCTAATGGCTAAGGTTTTGGACTATGACGATAGAGCCGGCCAGATCATTTTGACCGAACAATCGCAGGAAGGGGAGAATATCCAAAAAGCTATTCAGGAATTAAAAGTTGGAGATATTGTCGAGGGAATGATCTCCGGCATTGTTGATTTCGGCGCGTTCGTTAAGTTTTCTCCGGCCGATACCGAAGAATCCGATCAAGTCGCTCCATTATTGGAGGGTTTGGTCCATATTTCCGAACTAGATTGGCAGTTGATAGAAAATCCGAGCCAGGTTGTAAAAATCGGCCAAAAAGTAAAAGCCAAGATCATCGATATCGCCCAGGGAAGAGTATCCCTTTCTTTAAAAGCCTTAAAGACCGACCCATGGCAAGAGCTTGAGTTGAAGACCGGCGACGAGGTTAAGGGCAAGGTGGTCAAATTTAATCCTTTTGGTACTTTCGTTCAATTAGTTTTACCTCAAAAAGAAAGCCAGCCTAAAATTCAGGGCCTGATCCATATCTCTGAATTTGGAACCGAAGAAAAAATGAAGGAAGCCTTGGAAATAGACAAAGAATATAATTTCCAAATTTTAAGCTTCCAGCCGCAAAGACATTGGATGTCTTTAAGATTAAAGCAGGCAGTTAAAAACGGAAATTAAAAAAACCGCCAAGGGGTTATATTTTCTTGGCAACATAAAAATTTTATGAAAGCTCCAAAAGGCCCGGCTTCCAATTTAGCCAAAAATATCATTTTTGTTTTTTTCATTTTTCTGCTTTTGGCAATAGCATCGGGTTTTTTTGGCAGCTCTTCAGAGAAAAAGCCGGCAGAAATAACCATTACCCAATTGGTTAGAGAGATCAATGACGGCAAAGTAAAGCAAGTTACGGTTACCGGAGACCAATTGAGCATTGTCTATCAAGACGATGTCAAAGTTCAAGCTGTTAAGGAAACGGGAGCCACGCTGGACCAGGCTTTATCAAACTACGGAGTCGATAAAGGAAAATTGAATCAAGTGGCGATCGATTTTAAGCAAGAAGTTGATTTTTGGTCTTGGGCCGGTCCGCTTTTATTTACAGTCCTGCCATTGTTGGTTTTTGGAATATTCTTTTTTATGATCTTCCGCCAAGCGAAAAGCGGCGCAATGCAGACTTTTGATTTTACTAAAGCGCGCGCTAAGCTTTTCGGAGCAGAAGGAGGCCCTAAAGAGCAGATCACTTTTAAGGATGTCGCCGGTTTGCAGGAAGCCAAACAGGAATTGGAAGAAATAGTGGATTTTCTTAAAAATCCCAAAAAATATCTTCAGATGGGAGCCAAAATTCCCCATGGAGTTTTATTAGTTGGCTCGGCTGGAACAGGCAAAACCTTGTTGGCCCGTGCCGTCGCCGGTGAAAGCAAGGTTCCCTTTATTTCTATAGCTGGTTCTTCCTTAGTAGAGCTTTTCGTGGGAGTGGGAGCCAGCAGGATCAGGGATCTTTTTGCCACTGCAAAGAAGCATCAACCTTGTTTGATCTTTATTGATGAATTGGATAGCATCGGCAAAGTCAGGGGTCCGGCCTTTGGCGGCGGACATGAAGAAAGAGAGCAGACCTTGAATCAAATGCTTACCGAGATGGACGGCTTTGAGCCGAATGATAAATTGATCGTTTTAGCTGCCACTAACCGTCCCGATGTTTTAGACCCAGCATTATTAAGACCAGGCCGCTTTGATCGAAAAGTGGTTTTGGATCTGCCCGATGTCAACGAGAGGGAAGAGGCTTTAAAAATTCACACCCGCGGCAAGCCATTGGCTTCCAACGTTGTTTTAAGAGAAGTAGCAGAAAGAACGCCCGGTTTTTCCGGAGCCGAGTTAGCCAATGTTGCCAATGAAGCAGCTTTGTTGGCTGCCCGCCGCAATAAAGCGCAAATTTTTCAAAACGAACTTTTAGAATCCATTGAAAAAGTTTTGCTTGGACCAGAAAGAAAGAGCCATATCTTATCTATAAAAGAAAAGAAGATCACGGCTTTCCATGAGGCTGGCCATGCTTTAGCTTCCACCTTTTTGCCGCATTCAGAGCCTGTAAGAAAGATTTCCATTATCGCCAGGGGGATGGCTGCCGGCTATACTTTAAAGATGCCCGCTGAAGCCAAACAAATGAGGACCAAATCGGAGTTCCAAACAGAGCTGGCGGTTTTATTGGCTGGACAGTGTGCAGAAGAGTTGGAATTCGGCGAGATTACAACCGGAGCGACCAACGACTTGGAAAAGGCTTCACTATTAGCCAGAAAAATGGTAAAAGATTTTGGTATGTCTTCTTTAGGGCCGATCTCATTTGGACAGAAAGAAGAGTCGCCCTTTTTGGGCCAGGAGATTGAAACAGCTCGCAATTATTCGGATCAGGTTGCCTTCCAGATAGATAAAGAGGTTGAAAAAATTATAAAAGAAGCGCAGAATACAGCTCGGAACATTTTAGCCAAGGAAAAGAAGACTTTAGATAAAGTGGCTAAAGTATTAATAGAAAAAGAAACCATCGAAAGGGAAGAATTTGAAATGATAATCGGCCAGAAAGAAAAACCTGCCAAGAAAGAAGTCCAGAAAGCCAGCATCAAGGCGAAGAAAGAAAAAGAGTTATAGCGTTGGAATTTGTTCTTTTATAATGAAGATGTTAAAATGGACTAGGGAATGGTAGTCATTAATAGCTATTCATCGGTTCAATTATGGCAAGATTTGAAGATCGAAAAAAAGCTTTATCTTTAAGAATGCAAGGGATGAGTTATAGCCAGATCAAAAATGCTCTAAAAATCAGCAAGAGCACTTTAAGCTGCTGGCTAAAAGACTATCCATTATCAAAACAACGAATCGACGAATTGCGAGGAAATAACGAGCAGCGGATTGAAAAATTTAGGGAAACAATGGGAAGAAAGCACGAAAATAGGCTAAAAGAAGTTTATGAGACAGAAAAGGTAAATATTTTACCGTTAAGCGATAGAGAGATTTTCATATTTGGATTAGGCCTTTATTGGGGAGAAGGAACAAAAAGGCAGATGAAAGAATTATCTATTTCAAATACCGATCCCGACCTCATTAAATTTTTTATTTATTGGTTGGAAAAAAGTTTAAATGTATCAAGGCAAAAAGTTCGAATTTTACTTCATCTATATGAAGATATGAATATTGAGAAGGAGCAGAAATATTGGTCCGAGACATTAGATATTCCTCTTTCCCAATTTTATAAACCTTATATAAAGAAAACATCGCAGGCCGATATAAAACATAAAGGCGGTTTCGGGCACGGCACTTGCAATGCAGGCATAGGCAGCGTGCCTTTAGCGGAGAAAGTGATGATGGGAATAAAGGTCGTTTCTGATGCTGCGGGCGCATAGCTCAGTTGGTTAGAGCACAGTTCCTATAAAACTGGGGTCGATGGTCCGAGTCCATCTGCGCCCACCGTAGTTTTCCGGGCGGTTAGCTCAATGGCTGAGCGTTCGCTTGACGTGCGAAAGGTTACAGGTTCGAGTCCTGTACCGCCCACCGTAGAAAATAAAAAAGTCGAAAGAAGTGCATAGGTTCGTCCGGTCATCCGACCGGACGCCCAGTCGGATGACTGGGCGAGTCCTGTACCGCCCACTAGGCAGAATAAATAAATCGTAATAATTAATAAAAACAAAGATATGTTATCGAAAGTTGAAAAATTTCTGCAATCCTACGCGAAAAAGGATGTTCCGGAAATAAAACCGGGAAATACTGTTCGCGTGCATCAGAAAGTTAAAGAAGGGGAAAAAGAAAGGATCCAAATTTTTGAAGGTTTGGTCTTGGCTTGCAAACATGGAAGCGGAACCAACGCTACTATTACTGTTCGCAAGGTTGCGTCAGGAGTAGGAGTGGAAAGAATTTTTCCTATCCATGCCACAACCATTGATAAGATCGAGGTGACCAAGAAAGGCAAGGTCAGGAGAGCAAAGCTCTATTATTTAAGAGATGCTCGCGGCAAGAGAGCCAAATTGAAGAAAGTGGAGAATCTGATCATCTCTGGAAAGATCAAAGAAGAGGCTCCTGCTCAAAACGAAGTTCAATCTTCAGAAGAGCCAAAAGCCTAACAATATTAGGCTTTTGGTTTTTCGTATTTTGCCTTAAACGGCAAACGGGCGAGTGGTGAAATGGCAGACACGCAACTTTGAGGGGGTTGTGACCGCAAGGTCGTGTGGGTTCAAATCCCACCTCGCCCACCATTAGGGCGCATAGCTCAGCTGGTACCTGCCTGCCGGCAGGCAGGGAGCGACTCGTCTGTTCAAATAAAATGGGCGGTTAGCTCAGCTGGTAGAGCGACTCATTTACACTGAGTAGGCCATAGGTTCGAGTCCTGTACCGCCCACAGTCCAGATGAAGTTTTATCCATATTGTTTAATTGAGTAAAAAAGGTTAAATTTGAAGCAGGTTAAGGCTAATAGCTTATGCCGAGGTAGCCAAGTCGGTCACGGCGGACGACTGAAAATCGTCAAATTCCGGTTCGATTCCGGACCTCGGCACCACAATCAAAAAATCGGGCGGAAGCCCGATTTTTTTGCGGAAGAGTTGGAATGCTATTGCACCTTCTTTATTCCAGATTCAAAATTTTGCATTCTATACTTCGTTCCTTCTTTAGTATCATAGATCTTTACGCCCATAGAGAGCAGGCGGTCGCGGATCTGGTCGGACTTGGCAAAATCCTTTTTCGTGCGCGCATCATTGCGCTCGATGATCAATGGTTCAATAAACGCATCGCTTTTCGCTTGGTCGAATTTCATAAAATCCATAAAGGAATTTATCTGGCTTAAGAATTCAAATGTCCGCCGGCCGGATATTTCTTTGATGTTTTGACTCCTGATAAAATCAAACAGCACCGCGAATGCCTGCGGAGTATTGAAATCGTTGGATAATGCTTCGTGGAATTTGGCTTTGGCCTCCTCTACCGCGGCTTCATCGCCGCTATCGTCATAATTGGCATCCACTTTATTGAAAATAAATTCATCAATGCGCGTTAGAGAATTTTTTGCTTGTTCCAATCCAGCATCGCTGAAATCCATTGCCAAGCGGTATTGGTTGATGATGAAAAAATAGCGCAAAATACGGTAATCGTAAGTTTTCAAAATATCGCGGATGGTTTTGAAATTGCCCAAGCTTTTGGACATTTTCTGGGAGTTGATATTTAAAAATCCGGTGTGCATCCAGTAGCGTACAAGCGGTGCTTTGCCCGAAACCGATTCCATTTGTGCAATTTCGGCTTCGTGGTGGGGGAATATCAGGTCAATGGCGCCGCCATGGATATCATATTGCGGCCCGAACTCGGTTTCGGTGATCGCAGTATCTTCAATGTGCCACCCTGGCCGGCCCTTGCCTAGAGGTGTGTCCCAGCTAGGTTCTCCCTCCTTGAATGCCTTCCATAGGCAAAAATCATTCCAACCCTTTTTTTGGTCGTCGCTGTCTATACGCGATACTGCGTCATGCTCCTGCAATTCGGTGCGGCCGGAAAGCTTGCCGTAATCGCCGAACTTGGCGATCTCAAAATAAATACTGCCATCGGCGACGCGATAGGCCAGCCCTTTATCTAGCATTCGTTGCACTTGGCTAACAATGCTATTGATATAATCCGTGGCGCGCGCATATTTAGTTACCGCGGTATTGTGGAGCGATAGCATATCATCGACATAGATCTTCTCAAATTCATCGGCCAGACTGCGCCAATCGATATTGCGTTCGGCCGCGCGCTGGATGATCTTGTCATCAATATCGGTAATATTTTGCAGGTAGTTTACATCAAAACCGCTCCAGCGCAGATATTTGACGATGAAATCGAATTGCGTGTAAGTTTTGGCATGGCCTAAGTGCGAGAAATCATAAACCGTCGGGCCGCAAACAAAAAATTTTATTTTTTTATTTTCCATCGGCACCAGTTCGGACGCTTGCCGCGACATTGTGCTATAAATTTTGATTGGGTTGTTCATAATATTAATTTAGATTGATCATATTCCAGGCGAATAAGCAATTTTTGGAATATTTTTAATCTCATTATTTTTATATGTTTATACGTTCTAATTTATCCTTTTTGAAAGTTTTTTACAACAAAAAAATTGACGAAGCCCCTTGAATTTGTCAGGTTTTACTATTGATCCCGAAATGCATCTTTGATAGCGCAACAGTCCTTTAAATGTTAAAATGAATCGAAATATCGATTATGATTTTTTTCACTTTTGAATTTTTAGCGTTTTTCACTTTTGTTTTGGCTTTGAACTGGATGCTAAAGCCATGGCCGCTTTTATGGCGGATTTTTTTGCTGGCCGCCAGCTACTATTTTTATTCGGTCTGGGATCTGCGTCTTTTGGCAACACTGATCGGCCTTTCATTTTTAAATTATTGGATAGGGAGGGGAATCTGTTCCTGCTCCGGAAGAGCCAAAGGTTTGATCACAGGA
>Ga0172381_10005770_pt1 | contig 12499 bp, 13 predicted proteins | sample Leawel6488metaG_FD_119754 | JGI IMG/M metagenome (GOLD analysis project Ga0172381, IMG submission 119754) | Leachate microbial communities from a municipal landfill in Southern Ontario, Canada - Leachate well 64-88 metaG | ecosystem: Engineered > Solid waste > Landfill > Unclassified | place...
AGCCAAATCCACAAACGGGTCAGCTTGTATATATTCACAATCAATCCTTGTTGGCGTTATGCCTGAAAATCTCGACATATCAGAAGCATCATTGACATCACCTAAAACACAATTTATTAAAGTAACGTGGATATATGCATCATTATTTGTCGCTATGATATAGCCACCATTAGTGCTGTTAAAAAACAAGCAATTTGAGAATGTGTAATAGTAATTCGTAGTATTGTAGTATTTAAGATATACATCAACTGTGTTACCAACAAATAACATTGAACCGTTCGATTGGAAGTAATTTCTCGAATCTGTGTAAATACCATAGTCGTTGTTTGATAGTATGATATTGCCACAATTGTTGAATGAAGATAATCCTATACTTCCTGCATTAATACCATAAGTACAGTTGTCTATCTGAAAAAAAGATATTATATTTGGAATCGGCCTGCCGCCATAATTATAATAACCAGTAACGCAGTCGCTTATTACAATTGAATTAATTGTAGCTACCCCAAAAACAGAATATATACTTCGCACGTTTCCCTCTTGCTGTAAACCAACTATAGCATTTGTAATTTTAATATCGCCAACATCAAAAGATGTAACATCATTCTGTGCGTTACCAATTTGTATCAGTTTTGGAGTAATCCCATTTCCATTAAAAACAATTTTATCTAATTTAAAACTGCTCGCAGCCGCTGTGCTAACAAACAATGCAGTATTAGCAGTCCAAGAACTCCCAGTTTTAGCCTGAATTACAGGCCAGTCGTTTGAATCTTCAGAAGTAATTGCAATTCCAGTTGCTTCATCAACGCCATAACTATTAAGTGTTGCCTCTTCAGTTGCCATTGTAATATTATTTGCAGTTCCATCAACTTCATTTACAGTTTGTGTTGTTTGATTGCACGGAAACAAAACCTCATCAAGCGAAGTACCATTCCCTTTGGCGCAGGCTTCTTTAGGTGAAAGAAACGCACCGCCAATACGAACATTAACAGTTTTATCGGATACATAATCTAAACTTATATCAACATAGTCATTTCCTGCTGTTAAAACAACATATCTACCATCTTCATATGTTGCATCATTAAAATCACAATACATAATCACAAAAGCAGGAACCGCGGCTAAGTCAGTTGAACCTTGAGAAGTTATCCGAACTTTACCGGAGCCATTATTGCCAACAGAACAACCTGTTTGCACAACTAATGCCGCAAAGTTATTGTGCCACTGTGCCCAGGTACCGGCATAGCTGGATAAGTCATAACCGCCGCCGTTTAAATCATTACCATTTGGGTGACAAACATATTTATTCATTCAATGTCACCTCCTCACCATCCTTGAAAATCTTACCTTCAAGATAACTGTAATCATCCCAGTCATTTTCAGGGACAGAATTAGCAATAAGCCACTCATTTAAAAGCTGGCTGTTAATTGTTGAAATTATTTCCTGCTCAATCTGGCACAATGCCTGAATCTTTTCAAGTGGGCCTTTACACGATTCTTTTTGAGCCTGAATGATTTCAAGATTAAAACCAAATTCAGTTTCAATTTTTGTTTTATAAGAGGCTATGAGTTCGCTAACGGTCATATTTTCGCCTCCTTTTTAGCTGTTGTGAGCAAGGCTTGGATCTTATCAGTTTTATTGGTCATTGCTTTTTTTGCTTTGATGGCAATAAGTTTGGTTGTGTTGGCTGATATGATATTTGCTTTTCTGGTAAGTTTGTCAGTCTGTATCGCTTCGATTGGCTGACGCATGTAAACAGTTACGCCGTCGACGATTGTTGATACCAGCATTTGGTTCTCACCGATTTGCTTCGAAGTCAATGTGTCTTTGATTTTATTTTTATCGGCCATGTCACAACCTTTTTTATTTATTAAACACTACTTAGCCCCGCGAAACAATATCCAGAGAACCGACTATTGGCCTTAATAACGCCATGATTTTTGGATATGCTGGCGTTTGAGATTTACCGCCAATATATTCCACTGTATCCTCAATGGGCCCAAGTATTGATGTTTCACTTTTAATGGTTCCATTGTCTGTAATTACTCCAAGTAGATCATCCCCAGCTATATGTCTTAATGCGGCTTCTGCAACCGCATAAGTTAATCGCAGTGGTATCTCGTTGGAATTATAACTATAGCCATCAGCGTCAATGACGCCAATCCTTGGCCAGCATAGAGCATTGTCACGAGAGGCTTTTATACCAACAAATCTATCTTCATATTTAAGGTCGATATATTGAGTAGCAATTCTTAAAGCTTCTTCTTTACTCGCATCAGTGGCGGCTGACCACGTAGTAGAATTACCATGACTTGCAATATAAGTATTAGCATCGGCCAAAGATATATAACTATCCGAAGTTGATGAGCCTGAACCTGTTTCCACAATTAAAGCCATTAGCTTAGTCCTTATTGAATGGTTGATAATAAACCGTTATATCAATTGGAGTTAAATTACTTGTGCCTTTAGTGGTTTCCGTAACTGCCGCCACTGGTATTATATCAGCCTTGCCCTTTAACGATTCCGTAACCGTAATAGCTACTGGCACATCACCACTTGTAAGCAATGCCGAATAATCCAGGGTTATTAAAGCAACATCGGTTTTAGTTACACCTGTGCCGCTGAAAGTAAGAACAATGTTATTTGAAGCAATCCCACTTGCAGCGGTTGATACAATTACATCTTCGCCAAAGGCAGCGTCGAGAGCTGTATCTATTCCGGCCTTGGCTGCATTAAAAGCAATTGCATCTGTTGTTGTCCCACCATAAGTAATATGCCAATGTCCTTTTGCGACCGTTGCCGCCTGGGCGATTGTTTGTGTTTCATTATTACCCGTGTCAACAAGGCTTGTAGTGTTGATCGTAAACGCTGACATGTCCACCCCATCCAATGCCCCGCCGCCCGTAATAACTATATCATTTCCATAACTAAAAGCAGTTCCACACACAGCAACAACATTACCTGTGCCAATTGTACTTAGAGCTTCGAGGGTTGTATCTATCGCTGCTGTGGTAGCTCCATAAGCAATAGCAGGGGTCGTTTGGCCGTTATATGAGATTGTATAAGTTCCTGCATCAGGCGATACCCCCGACGCAGGAATGCTTATGGTTTGCACCTCATTATCATAATCAACATCATTAATTGTACAGGTTAAAGTGTCGAATATTGTAACACCAGGGTAGTTGTTCGGGTCACCATTGCCTATTTGAGTGATCGCATAATGATACGGCTCTAAAACACTGTTGCAGTCAGTTTTATCGAACAAAACTAAACCGTCACCATCTTCAAGTTTCACACTATAATCTGTGTCTGTTCCGGTTGAAGTAATCTTTATATCTGTAATGGTTCCATAAATCAGATCGCTTGTTAAAGTTGCAGTGTCGATGTCGGTTGTACCAAAGCTGAATTTAACCATACCCCAGCCGCTATCATGATTAGCCGTCGAACCATCCGGAAAACTAACCGTTGCCGCTTGAGCTGCAAAACAACATACCAAAACCATCAAAGTTATTATTGAAAAAAATCGCTTCATGTCACTTTCCTTTTTTTATTGAATTTTGTTTATAGATTGAAGCCGTTATTCAGCCGTTATTAAGCCTTTGTTTTAGGATTAAACCCAGCCTCTATGAGTTTATTGACGATTGTCTCACGTTTTTTAATAGTTGCCGGTAAGCCAGCTTCTATTGCAAATTCAACAAGTTGCTCATCAGTGTACTGGCTGAAATCAACAGTATTACCGCCATCTCCTTTGTCTTTTTCAGCAGGCTTTGTAATAGAATAACCCATACTCAACCATTTTTCTAAATCACATTTATTAACAATCAAGTGTCCTTTTTTACCCCAAATATGTACTGTTTCTAATGCTGACATTTTTAATACTCCTAATAATTGTTTTTAAAAATACCCGCCCGCATAATCACAGGCGGGTATAAGATTAAATCACGTTTTTTCTTATTAAGATGCACCGCAACCACGGCAAGCAAGGTTCGGATCAAGCGTCTTAACGCCATACAGCACATCAAGAGCTACTTTTACCAGCGACGAATCACCGACATAGAAAACTCTTGAACGAATCGAAAGGCCTGTTATCGGGTCTGTGATCGTTGCAATCTTTGCACCAAGCTCATTACCCATTTCTGACAATGGGGCTGTTGCCAGCGCAAAAGCGTTGCGATGGAACGCAAGGTTTGCCCTATGTGTGTCAATCCTGATGTCAACCACTGCATCAGCCAATGCAGCCGCCTTAAGCGGAGGTGTGATTGTCACCGATAGAGTTGTATCTACGGTAGCATCAGCAGTAATTGCATACCGCTGTGTATCACCAGTAATAACCAGTGAATCACCAGCTTTGACAGTGCCGCCATTGGTAATGCTCTTAACCACAATGGTTGTTGCACCCTTTGCGGCATTGGCATTTAATGCACCAGCTACATCAGCACAAACACCTCCGGTGTGAAGTGGTACGTTTTGATTTGCAAAAATCTCCATACCAAATTTCGTACCAAGAGAGCCACGCATCAGGGTTTCAAGTCCAGCCTGACCAGCTGTAGCTGCTTGATTGAACGCGGCAAGTCCCTGTAAGCCGAGTTGTAAGTTGCCATCGACCATATAATGTAAATTTCCAAAGTCAGTGACAGGTACTTTATTATCAAATAGAACCTTATACACTCCGGTTAAATCGGATAATGCGGTACTGCCATTGTTTGCAAGGTCATAATACCAAGGCACATCCTTGTACAAAGCGGTAAGTTTCTGATCTATGTCATCAGCTAAAGCAACCGCAGCCGGTCTAATATGCTCCGAAATAATTCTTTCATCAGTCCAAGCCAATTCCTGATCAGTCAAACTAAACTTAACCTCTTTCCAGTTTGACAAAGTAATATCAACCGTATCTGTGTCTAAATCCTGATCAGCCGATGGGGCATTCTTAGCCTCAAATGTTGACGGCCTACGAATACTTATCGTTTGCCCTTTACCAAAAGTTTTTCTTTCGGAATCATACCCACGGTGTACACGGCCTGCCATACCCAACTGCTTTTCGAGTTGAATCAAAGCCTCTTGGGCGTAAAATATAGGGTTATAAACCCCAAGTGTATTTGTTGCCATTTTTAAAAACTCCTAAATTTTTTAACTTTTTTTATTCTTTGCCAGCCAACACAATGTTAGCTATCTGCGATTTGAAGCTGGCTTCCCGCCTTTGCAGCCGCTTCTTTGGCCGCTCTATATTTCATTGGGTCTTTAGCGTCGACGGACGACAAAACATGTCTGCCATTTTGTACTTTAGAACCGCCGCCTGTTGCACCTGAACCTGAAGCGCCTGAACCCTCAAAAGCCGGAGCGTATGTATCTTTGCTTTTCATTTCAGAAACTAATTCAGCTATTGACATATTACCCGTTTGCCCCGTAGCAGGACTGATTCGCACTTGTCCATTTGGATCCACAACCTCAACGGAAAATTCCCCGTTCTCGAGTTGCTTCATCCGGACATTATTGCGAACATGCGGCAGTAACAATTCAACATTGCCCTTGTTCTCTGAAATAGCTTTAACGGCAGCAGACTCAACAAGCATTTTTTCAAGCTGTTTGGTCAATTTTGACATCGAAGCTTCTTTTGCACCAAGTTCCCCTTTGTGCTTATCCTCAAGCTGTTTCTTGATCGCCTCAATTTGTTCTTTAACCTTACCCTCAGTTGGTAAATCACCAAGCTTCTTAATCTTTTCAAGTGCTTCTTTGGCCGCTGTGGCATCAAGTCCCTCGAATGCCTTCATACTGTTCATTACTGTTTCTTTTGCGGCTCTTTCCGCACTAAGAGCGGATTTTAAACCCTTGACGTTTTCCAGTGCAAAATCATCTATAGCCTGCACATCAAGCAAGTACGTCCCGTTGTCCTGCTTTTTGTACTCTGTTTTAATTGCATCTGGCAACTTGTCGAAAACTTCTTGCTTTACTATCGCTGCTAACATAACTACTCCTTTGGCTTCCCGCCGTTTTGGACTTCCCGTCCGATTCATATTTAAAACAGGCAACACGCCTGCTTATTCATTATTCAATTATAAAACCTAACTTACTTTTCTAACTTCAATGTCTCGATACGTTAAACCTTCACGCTTTCGTAATTCAGCTAAATTCAACAAACGTCCATCTTTTGTAAACTGGTCAATACTTACTTTGCCGCTGCGAAACAATTCTGCTCTGGTAGGCCCTAATACATCATTTTGAAAGCCATCGCTTTGTGTTTTGAGCCAGCTTCCATAGGTTAATTTGCCTGATACCTGGCCATCCATTGTGGCTCGAGTACCTATTGGAGCTTCTTTAAGTTTAATACCCATTCCTTTCCAAGATTTGACAACAGGAATAGTCGTTGTTCTGCAATTATAATGGAATGGCGGTCTTGGGCCTTCTCCAACGTCAAAAATTTTGCCATCATAACCCATACATATTTCAGTTGTTCGTGCGTCCAATGTCGCGACAATCTGAACACCTTTTATTACATCAGAATTGAGCTTATACATTTCCTCGCTGGAATCATGAACGGTTTGTGAAACTGCTGTTCTTACAACAGATTCAATATTTCGTCTGCTTTCCTGTAAAATACCATCAGCGTATCCAGCAGCACGGGTCCCTCTGATTCTTTGAGTTATATGGGCAATACTTTCACCATTGGCAATGCCGAGATTTATTTGTTGAGAAACTTTTGAAGCTGTTTGTCGGCTAAGGTCGTCAAACCAATCCTGCAGTAATTTACCATGTACCATTGGATTAGATAACGCTGTTTTTAAAGTCCCAATATGAGGTGTTATAAAATCAACATCTATTGGAACGATTTGTTTAAGCATTAAAGCATTCCATTGAGCTTCCGTAACCCCAATATCCTGTATATTCTTTACAAAATCCTTTTCAAGCTTCTTATAGCCCGAAGCAGTGATCGCTTTGTTGGCTTTGTACAACGCTTTCAGTCTACTCTCGGTAAATGTGCCACGTCCAAGATGTTTCTCAATCGAGGCCATCACATCAGGCTCTACATTGTCATTGAACAATTTAACAAGCCGTCGCACCTCGGAGTTTTTCAACTGTTCGAGATAAACCGCGTGTTTTACTGCCCTTTGCAGAATTTCGTCATTCACCGGCTTCATTAAAACCTCTCAATAATCCAAGATTAGGCCCCTCGGCTTCAATAGCTTCTTTTTCAGCGGTAACATCTAACGTGTCATTCAAAACACCCCTGCGTTTAACTTCCCTAAGGAACGTATCGCGTGATAACTCCCCTGCCTGCCTTACTCGAAGCAAGAAATCGTTATCAGTACCGGCGCGGGATGCTAAGCCAAAATCATTAAAGATATTTATCTTAAACTCATCAGGTAACTCATCACCTGTCCACAAACAAGCCGCCTTGAACGCATTAAGTAACGCTAACTCAATTGATCTAATCCAAGCCTGTACGGAGCATTGACTGTTATCGTGGTCAATATTCTGACTTGTGGCGGTTTGATTACCCGTACGAGTCATTAATGGGTCAAGCCCAGCCGCAACCATTCTTTCTTCAATGTCTTTTAAATCTTCCCTGCCTGATGTTGCAGCAGCTCCGGTGTGCTCAACATATTTCGCATCAGCATCAGAATTTGAACTGCTATATTTCCGCCCTGGGCCAATGATAACATTCTTCTCAAGCTCATCACTTGTTAAGCCCGAAAAGAACAACAACGGGAACCGAATAAATCGCAAAAGATTCTTCTGGTCGGAATAGCTTTGCCAATGCGCAAGATTAAGCCAGGCTAATCCCTCAAGTGGGGGCTCTGCTGTCATAAATCCGGTTTTATTTATATAACAGGTAATTAGTGGTATGCCATCAGTATAAGTATGAGTGCCTGATTCAGACAAAGAAAATTCGCCTTTATCATTTTTGCTGTGAATTTCCCACGTTGTTTCTGTGTAAACCCTGATTATATCAACAACCTTTTCTCCATATTCCCCGTCAGGTTCAATATGGGATTCTTTCCAACGTATCTGATTAAGTCTCTGTTTGCCATCTTCACCTTGAGTTGTACGCCACCCGATTAAATTATCAGGTTTGATATGCACAAAAACAGGACGAACCCCAGCCGTTTTTTCATCAGCAAGGGTTAGTTTCTTTCCGTCAAGTTGAGTGGTTTTAGGATAGTCAACCAGTATATGAGTAAGTCCACGATTAAGACAGGTATCAAATATCTCTCTTGCAAATTGAGTTATATCCGTACCTTGTCCGTCGCAGTTATCAATCATGGGCAATAGACGTTCAGGTAGCTTATCAGCTTCTTTTACATCGACCGGCTTAACAAAAGGCTTGCTTGCAATATCGTCAATAGAATCCTTATAAGCTTCAAATAATATCGAACGATTAAGCCTGTTGCCGTATGACAAATTTTCCTCTTTGGGTTCCTTTGGCAACCACTTCTCACCAGCAGCACGCATAGCAAGTGTACCACCTAAAAGATCGTCAATAAGTTCCCAATGCCTGCTCATTGCGACATAAGCAGCCGATGGAGCATCAACAGTATTTTTATTTTGCGTTATCATTTAACATTAAACCTTGCAATACACGGTCTTTTAAGTAATTCGTTTTTTAACTCAACCGCAATATCCAGAGTATTTTTCGCATGACCATCAACTGTCTGAATTGCTTGAGTATTGGTGGAAATCACTCTGTTATTTTCCTTTAAAACCGCTAATAACTCACGTATCAACCACACAAGAATAATCAAAAGTATTACTGATAAACCTGCAAAACCCCATTGCATCACTGGATTCATTACTGTCGTCATTGCCTGTGCATCCATAATCTTCCTTTATCCCATAGAATCAGTTTTAAATTGATGAACCTTTGTTGCTACTCTGTATCGAACAGCATCCGCAATATGATCTTCAGCATCAGTATCAATATCATCGGTCTTGGACACATCCCGTGGTAATACCGGTACCGTTCTTATAAACTGTCTGCATGTGTCGAATATATATAGTGCTGCGCCCTCTTTTTTTGTAGAACTCTTTAACATCTTTCGCAAAATTTCCCAGCCATTCTTACGGCTGCCTGGCGATTTATCTGCCTTAATCCAGCGAACGCCCATACGTTCCATATCGGCGGCGATACTATTACCATTTTCAACATCGAAAATCGAACTATCAGCCGGACCAGCTTGGAATGATCTGCCATAAGCTTTTTCAAAGATTTTAATTTTATTTGCGACTTCAACTGCAAGCTCTTTGGTTCCTTCATTAGCCTTACCATTCCAGCCGTAAATTTCAGCGATTAAATACAATGAGCCTTTTTGTGTTGATTTGTGTGTACCATCATTTAAAACAATGTCACTGCCATCAGATTCAGCCCAAAAACAAACTGAATACGGTTTACTTGAGCCCCAGTCAAATGATCTATTCAATTGCCATGTAGGTGGGATTGTAAATGGTTGTATAACATGCACGGATTCTTTCCATACATCATCAAACATGCCGCCTGATATAATATTCCAATCACCTAAACGCATGGCTTTAACTAGTGCTGGATTACCAATACCCTCTAACCTGTCTGAGTAATCAGGATCGTTTTCCATAAGCGTTGGATTATCTTCAAGCAATGACGGTACAAATTGCCTGAGCATACCACCATCCACTTTCTCAGCCCGTTTAATTTCAAATGGCGGTGCAAAATCTATAAAATCAGCCTTAACCCAGTTATGACCAATATTGCCCGGATTGGAACCACAAAGGATTCTTGGAAATAGACCTTTGAACTTTTCGGCTATTTTCAAACCGCCAAGACGAACACGACTTCTTAAAAAATCATAAATCTTTTTAATAAAGTGCGTCAACTCATCTATAATTAAAACGTGTATCTCCGCCCCTTGATAACTGTACACGTCCTTTTCGTACTGACAATGGCATAAATGTATCTTTGCATTATTCCAGAACTCAATGATATTTTTAGAATAATTAATTTTAACAAAGCCCTCTTTTGCCCATTCAGCAAGTAGCATTGGAAAAGATGTTGGACCATCCATGTGATTTTTCCATAAATCTGGAAAAGTTTTTCGGAAAAGATAAACTTGCAGGCCTGGGATTTGATAACACCACGAAATTGATGCAATTCTTAATAGATGCGATTTTCCGCCGCCAGCAGCCCCACCAAATAGAATCTCCGTTGCCACTGAGAATAGGGCTAAACTTTGTTTCGGATGTAAATCAAATTCTATTTTCATTTTTTAACGTTTATCACCAATTCTGGAACCTTAATTTCGCCTGAGTGCTCAACTTCTTGCTTATCTCTCCACTTCTTAGGCTGCCTATTCTTTAACCAAAATATTTGTGCCGTTGTATCTGGCGGGTAATGCTTGATGATTGGGGTAACCGTTATATCCCCCTCATATGAGCTAACGTGAACATCAGGTACGCTATAACCTATCGCGCGCTGGAACAAAGAAGCTTCAACTTGAGCGTCAGCCATTTTTTTACCCGTTTTTAAGGACTCGAAAAATAATGGGAACTGTTTCTTCCAATTATTAATTGTATCTTGATTTACACTAAAAAATTTAGCTAGTTCATCGTCGGTAAAGCCCTTTTTACATAGTATCTTTGCGGCTCTATCCATGTCGGGATTATATTTACTCTTACGGCCACCGCCAGGCTTACGTATTTTCTTCACGCCTACCTGTTTAGCGGACAACTTTGTTTTCTCTTCAGTATTCGTTGTTTTGCTCTTTTTCTTGGCCATTTCGTAACGCTCTAATTCTTTAATTCCAGCCCTTGTAAGCGGCTTTCCCTGATTCATTCTGTTAAGTAAATATAAGTACCGCTGTTTTTTAGCGATTTCTGTAATATTAGGTGACATACATTCCAAAGTTGCATCTCAAATTCTCCGATACTGTTTTTACATTTTAAAATTACCGATGCGACAAAATGCTTTAGCAGGTGTAAGCTGCTTTAGCAGGCGGTTGTTCCGATACTTACCGCCCGCATCGGGTATTATTTATATTTCAAATTCCATATATGCTTCTGCCGACACTACTTTTGGCATAAGCAACCATATTGCTTTTAAAGTCATTGTTCGTTAAAGCCCTACCGCCTATCGTTGTCTGATTAAGCGACCCAAACGCCGCTCCTGTCTTAGTCATCACCATCCCCGGAGTAAATTCAGGTGTTCCAAAATAAATATGGTTCAGATTAGCCTTATTGACTTGCCAACCATCTATGCCATCTACCCCGCAACAACAAAGGCTATCGCCCATAGCCCGTAAGCGATTCTCGCCACTAAAAAACTTTAGTCCTATATCGTGACACTTTGCTTTAATTGCTGTAAAATCTTCCTTTAAAGTTTTTAGTGAAATGCAAAAATCCCCCCCAATTCTTTCTATGCACGGAGATTTCTTTTTTGATAACTTCAAGCCCTCCACCACAACCCCGTAAACACCAGCTCTCTTGTAAATCTCAACCGCTTCCAACGCTTCTTTCCTGAATTGCGGTAAATATGGCTGAATTCGGACGATCAGGCGTTTAACTACCGGCGCTAATTTATGAAGCATTTCCACACGCTCATCAAAACTTGGTGCACCTGGCTCAAATTTCTCGATAAACCTTTTAGTGGTAATAGATACCTGACCAGCACAATTACACTTGGCCAGAATTTTCAAATATTTATCCGTGGCAACCAATTTACCTTTAGTTGAAAAAACAAAAGGATATTGAGATTTTGCAAGAACCTTTAAACATTCATAACTATTTCCAACTTTCTCCTCTATTGGCTGGAACGGATCACTCATCCCGCCCCAATGCAACGGAATATTCCAATCACACCAATTCGTTTCGCTTGGCCTTTTGCCCTCAATAAAAGTGGTTAATGCCTTAGGTGTTTCGCCGATCTTAATTGCTGAAATATCTGTTTTTTTAGAGGCAAAACAATACTTGCAGGCGTGCGAACAGCCAACGTAGGTATCAAACCTTATTGGAATATCGCACAAAATAACCTGTGACCCGCATTTAGGCATTTACAATAGCCTCCTTGCTTAATTCAACAATTCTATCAACTAACCAGGGCTTGCCCTTTTTTGAAATTACCTCCTGAACCTTAGCGACATCCTGCTCTGAGAAAACAAAAGTAATACTCGATTCCCCTGTTTCCGAAATAATACCACCCAGGGCCCCATCATCAAAAAATGATTCATCAAGTGAAGCCCCAAGACCAGCTATTTCACTTTCCAATGCATCAATTCTTAATTTTATAGCGTCCGATTGGTCAATTTCCCGCTTGAGTTTTTCAATGTGTTCAGCAAGGTCTTTGAAATTACCTTGTAAGTGAGGGTTGTTTAAAGCAAGATTGAGAAGTTTTTCGTGGGTGTCGTCAAGGTCTACAGCAACGCAGGTTATCTGGCAATCTTCGCTGTGTAGTTCAATAAGAGCCTTTAGCCTTTGGTGCCCACCAATAATAACATTACGACTGTCACGAACATTAACAACAATAGGTTCTACGCAGCC
>Ga0172381_10005771_pt1 | contig 12498 bp, 12 predicted proteins | sample Leawel6488metaG_FD_119754 | JGI IMG/M metagenome (GOLD analysis project Ga0172381, IMG submission 119754) | Leachate microbial communities from a municipal landfill in Southern Ontario, Canada - Leachate well 64-88 metaG | ecosystem: Engineered > Solid waste > Landfill > Unclassified | place...
AACATTATTTTTGATTATCTCTCTGTCGCAGGCAAAGATAAGGCGGGCGACAGATAGATCGGTATTTGCGATCTTTGTGAATAATCGTCTGGTATCATCCATCAACGGTTCCAGACGGTTTTTAACATGATCATATACTTTCTGTATAGGGAACAGGTATTTGGCAGATTCCTCACCTGACAAGTGAAGTTTGGTTTCATAGTGTTTGCAAGTCACCTGCATATCCGTCCACATATAACCGTCATCTTCAATTGACGTTGATATTCTTTCAAGTATACATAATGCTTCATATTTAGGATCGGGTGCAAGTATGATATCAGTTTTCATTTGATCATCTCCTTATATCGAATTATATATTTTTATCCTGGATATAGCCACATATAGCGATAACATCAGGATGCCGAATATCAGGAATACCGTCCTGACAGGAAGATAATACGATGCGATCGAGCACAGGAAAGAGCCTAACGGCATTGCCGCGCACAGAAGGGAGTTTATAAGGCCGCCTATCCTCGAAAGGAATTTCTTATCAACATTTTTCATGAAACTTGCCGAGTATATGACGCTCTGCACGCCTATACCCATCCCTATGACAACAGTTGCTCCCAGAACGCCGGCAAGGCAGGCTGCTGATCCATTTTTTAATGCAAGCGGTGCAAGAAGTATCACTCCAAATGATGCAATGATACCGCTGATGACCATCAGCGAGATATTTTTGATCTTCTGCAGTTTTGGCGTGATAAAAGAACCGATCGCCAGACCGATCACTAATGACAGTTGCATGTATGAAAAGAAATCCGCTCCCTGGCCAAGATCGTCAGAGACATATGCGGTACCAAGGGAATTCAACGGGACCATGCAGAAGTTCAGCAGCATCCCCAGCATGAAAAGCGCGACAAGCAGTTTATTATGTAATATATATTTTACGCCTTCCACAAGATCTTTTTTTAATTCGGATATACTTGATATCGCTTCATGTATTTCTTCCTTGTACTTTATGAAAGATATGATGAGGGCGGATATAAAGAATGTTGCCGTATCGACTATAAGCGCTCCGCTCTCCCCGATCAATACTATCACCGATCCTGCTGATGCAAGGCCTATGATCTCTGCTACACGGCTTAAGGTACTGTTGAGCGCAGTGCCGGTTGTATAATGCTCTTCATCTAATATTGAGGGAACGATCGATATCCCTGCAGGAACACGGAAAGCTTCAAATGAAGAATTCAGTATAGTCACGATCGCAAGAAGGGCAGGAGTCAGGGTACCTGTCATAAACAGTAATGTTGTTGCAAGCATGCACAGGCCTCTTGCAATGTCCATAAGGACCATTATCCTGCGTTTGTTCATACGTTCCACATATACTGCAAATATTGGCTGTAATACGATCGTAGGGATGTAGTTAAGACCTATTATCAGTGCCATCAATGCAGCGCTGCCGGTTATTTCATACATTATCCAGCTGATAGCGATCGCATCAATGGAATCACCGAATCTGTTTATGATATTTGCGACGATCATCTTGAGATATTGCTTCTGTGTTTTTAATTCCTTATATGAAGTAGAGCCTGCCATGACCTGTTATCCTTCTTTCCTTATGTGATAAATTATCATATAGTTAGACTGATGTCAATACTAATAGTTAGACAAAAATCGAAATATAAGAGAAGATATGTTTTTAAATCTTTTAGATCAGATTTTCAGTATAAAAAAAGCAAGGATGATCTGTATCCTTGCTGATAAATAATTCATGCAGTATGCATCTACCTTTCCAGAAGGTCCACCTCAGTGACTGTCCCGTCCTTTGCTATTTTGAATGTCTTGAACTCATTATGGCCAAAGTGTGCATCTATCTTTGTGTTCCAAAGAGGGGAAGTGATGACAACATCAGTATCCTCACCGCTGGATTCATATGCACGTAATATCGTACCATCCTCATCCTCAGCATCTTTTATTGCAGTAACGATGATGTTGCCACTGGATACATATATTCCTTCCAATACACCACCGAGCGTGCCATGATGAAAAGTTTCTATGATATGTCGCACCGGCATATTCAGTTCATATGCGTTTTTTGCAGATGCTTCCAAAGATTCATACGGGAACATAGTGTATATGAAATCATGCACTCCAAGATCCATGTAGTCAACGAATTCATCGCGATCGCCAAAATGGTCCGCATATATGGCAGTCCTCAGTATTGTAAGGGCAAATACATTATCACTGACGGAAAAACTGTATTTGGATGTGTTGGCAAAACCTAATCCGCCTTTTTTACCAATAACAGCCATCCATTTCTGCCCTGACTGTTCGTCACCGTCAGTCTTGCGTTCTATATATCCGTACGGCATTTCACAGTATGCCTTTGGTTCAGTTACATTGACCGGAATAATGATTTTAAATATCCTGTGTTTTTCCCTGAAATCCACGCGGGCTCTGACTGTGACCCGCTTATCATTGCTTAAGATCATATAATCCTGACATAGCATGGAATCACCATAATTCATTACGACCCTCATTATTGAGCGGACAGGTCCGTTTTCGATATTTGTCACGCTTACGTTTTTAAACTGACCTATTTTCCTGTCAAATGCCTTTATACCGTGTGCCCATGTATCATAATCGGAATCATCATATACAGCGGCTTCGGTATCTTTAGCAAGGAGTTCCTGATCCTTTGTTTTATCATAATAACTTATAAGAGCACCCGTAAAACGGTCGAATGTCAGTTTGATAAGTTCGTTTTCTATGGACGTACTGTCGCATACCATACCGTTGATCACATCACCGGCTGGTTCCTTATGTGTGAACATGCGGTACATGCGGTAACCGTATGCAGGAATGTCTGCATTAAATATCGTGTTGTACTTATCCTTGCCGTTAGTATGCGGTCCCCGTACCTTCTGTATCGGGATCTCATTATCGAGACTGTCGGTCACAAGTGATGCGCATTCGTTTATCTGTATCGATGTTTTAACAGACCATGAAAGAGGGTTGAAAACAATGATCGGAGTGCCAAGTGAATCATGTTCCCACACTCTGCTCCAGTTATCCTTGCATCCAAGTACATTGGAATCCATAAGCGTATCGATGTTCCATGAAATCTTCTGCATGGCATAATTAATGACCTGTTCGGTTATACTCATGGATTCGCTGTGAAGATATCCCGCATCTGTATAGGCATCCTTTATAGAGCAGCCACCCATTATGTCATGAAACTGGTTAAACAGGATATTTTTCCAGGCTTTGGCCAGTCTCTTTTTCGGATAGGGGACATCGAAAAGCTTTGATGCCATCACTGATATCATTTCAGCTGTAAGGACATTGTTTTCACATGATCTGTTACCCTGCTTGATCTGAGTACAAGCACTATAACATCCCTTTGCATGATACTGAAGATCATCCGCAACTATTGGGACATTCAGATCTCCGACTTCCCTGAAATATTCATCAGGTGTTGAGAATACGAAGTTTTTATGATCCTTTGTTAAAGGAGTCAGTATATTCAAAAGTTTTATCGTCGCTCCTCCTCCATGATTTCCAACACCATAAAATCCCATGTACGGCACGCCTTCAGCATCGGCTTTTTCATTCAGCAGCCTGTATTTTTCCGGATCGCATGCCATGCCATATGACATAGGTATCCTGAATGTGCGGACAACGGATCCGTCCGGGCTCTGCCAGTCAAACAGATTCGCGGGCATATCTTTTTCATGCTTTTCTGGACGCATGAAAATATAGCTGTCCATTCCACTTTTCCTGAGTATCTGAGGAAGCATCCCGTTATGTCCGAATGAATCTACATTGTAACCGGTTTTCGCCATTATGCCGAACTTTTCCAAAAAGTACCGCTGGCTTATAAGACCATGACGGCTGAAAGACTCACCGCACGGTATGTTACAGTCAGGCTGAAGGAACCAACCGCCAGCTATACACCATCTTCCTTCCTTTACACGGTTTCTGATCTGCTCGAACATCAGAGGGTCGACATTTTCGACCCACTGATAATATGCAGCGCATGCGCTTGTGAACTTATATTCGGGAAATTCATCCATACGGTCAAGCTGTGATCTGAAAGTTGCCAAAATCTCAGCAAAACCTTCCTGCCATCTCCAGAGCCACACAGGATCTATATGCGCATTTGCGATCAGATGTATTTTCTGTTTTCCAAATTTTAGTGAAGTATCCATTTATTATTCTCCGTTTTTTCATGATCCAAGAATGCCGTTCCATCTTCGGCACGCCAATATTTTATCACAATATCCATTGCAAATATGTTATGTATAAAAAAAGTGATTAATTAAGGGACAGCATAACCTGATTTGGCTTTTTCACTGTAATAGAGTAAAATATAACATATGAATAACACGATCATACGAGGAGGAATTCAAATGAACGGTGAAAAACGTTTTGCTGTGCTAATCGATGCTGATAATGTTTCAGATAAATATTTAAGATATATTTTCGATGAATTAGCTAAAGACGGCACTATAACATACAAACGCATATATGGGGATTGGACGAAACCCGCGCTTGGACCCTGGAAAAATATATTATTGAATTATTCCATTACCCCTATCCAGCAATATGGATATACGACAGGAAAGAATGCTACCGATTCTGCGATGATAATCGATGCAATGGATATATTGTACAGCCGTAATGTAGAAGGATTCTGTATCGTATCGAGCGACAGTGATTTTACCAGGCTTGCATCCAGACTGAGGGAATCGGGGATGGATGTTGTCGGAATGGGAGAGAAGAAGACTCCTTCGGCATTTGTAGCTGCATGTAACAAGTTCAAATACCTTGATATACTGGCAAAGAGCAGTGAGAAGGGAATATCATCTGCCGTTCCTGCTAAAGAAAATAAGACAAATGAGAAAAATCCCTGTGAAGAATCGATAACCCCTTTGGAGACCCTGAAAAAAGCTATCGAAACGATAGCTGATGATATATCAGATGATGACGGGTGGAGTCCGTTGAGCGATATCGGTAACATACTTACAAAGAGATTTTCAGATTTTGATGTAAGAAACTATGGATTCAACAAGCTTACTCCATTGATATCCTCTCTTAAAATGTATGAAGTCAAATCTATAAAGAAAAATAATCTGAAACTGATATATATAAAGAAAAAAGTATAATGACAGCCAAAGCATGATATAAGGACCATCGGATAAAAAAAGAGGCGATCACATGATCACCTCTTTTCAAGTTCATAAACTGTTTGCCTGATGATATACACCATAATCATTATTGCAAACTGACCCAATCACATAGTAGTCCGATATTCCGTTTCTACTTTTTCTTAGCCGGAGCAGGTGTGGCAGCTGTCGAAGCTGTAACAGGTTTTGCTTCTGCTTTCTTCTTTTTCATCACTTTCTTTGGATTCTTGTCACCCATTTTAATCACCTCTGTTTCAATTTTATACGGTTGAAATCATAACAACACTTCATTATAAAGTGGCTGAAACGATATGATTTTCCGTATGGCGTCAGTACTTTCTTCTGTAAAATACCAATACCAACATTATATTATCATGTTATGCCTATGTCAAATCACTTATCGGAAATCATGTATAAAAAAGAAGCAGTTAAAAGACTGCTTCCGATTTTATCCGTTATGCCGCCTGCTATTATGGCAGGCTGTCAAGCTGTAATACACAACCTGTTATTTTTCTTTTCTTACCTTTTTTACTAACTCCGGTTCAGGCATCGGTGCCGGTTTTGCTACTACTGGCTTAACATCTGTTTTTTTCTTTTTCTTTTCTTCTTTTCTAGGACTCTTATCTCCCATGTTGATCACCTCTGTTTCTTTATATTTCAATAAATATTTATTGAACGTCTTATTTGCGGTGAAAACACGAAATTCATGTTTTATCCGCGCTGCATCAATATTTGCGTGTATCCGATATTGACATACACAATATACTATCATGTTCCTGTGATGTCAATTGCAGATATGACTTTTTACTATAAAAATTGTATCTTTCAGTGATATGTTACCACGAATGTAATATAATTTCACTAAAGGCGGTATACATCAGTGGCATCATGGAATCCATGGCATGGCTGTAAAAAAATAAGCGCAGGTTGTCTGAACTGTTATGTTTACAGGATAGACGCAAGGCATGGTAAAGACAGTTCGATCATCGCTAAAAACGCTGATTTCGATTTACCAGTAAGAAAAAACAGGAAAGGTGAGTATAAACTGCAGCCTGACGGTGAGAGTATAGTGTATACATGTTTCACCTCTGATTTTTTTCTCGATGAAGCTGATGACTGGAGGATACAAGTCTGGAAAATGATCAGGCTTCGAAGCGATCTGACTTTCCTTATTATAACAAAACGTATCCACAGGTTTTATGAGTGCATACCCGATGACTGGGGTGACGGTTATGATAATGTCATTATCTGTTCGACAGTGGAGAATCAGGACCGTGCTGACTATCGTTTGCCGATATTGCTTAAAGCTCCTATAAAGCATAAAATGATCATTTGCGAACCTTTGCTTTCAGATGTAGATCTCACAGAATATCTCTGCCCTTCGATAGAAACGGTTATCGCAGGAGGGGAGTCCGGGGATGAGGCAAGGATATGCGATTATGACTGGATACTGCATATAAGGCAGCAGTGTATCGATGCTAAAATCCCATTCCATTTCAAACAGACAGGAGCAAACTTTAAAAAGGGTGATAAGATATACTGTATTTTAAAGAAAGACCAGCATACACAGGCGGCAAAAGCAAACATAGATCACATGTATTGACCGTTATTTTAGAAATCCTTTTAATATCGTATCTTCAGCTTCCTTTTCGGTCAGGCCAAGGCACATCAGCTTTATGAGCTGTTCCGATGCAATCTTGCCTATAGCGGCTTCATGGATCAGCTGTGCATCAGAACAAAATGCGCTTATTTCAGGGATAGATGATACCTGGGCATTATGCATTATGATAGAGTCGCATTGTATATGCCCACGGCATTTTGCATATCCGCGCAGGTTAAGATGGAATATCTGCCTTGAATCATTCTGTGCGACTGAACGCGAAACGACCTGTGCCGTGGAATCCTCTCCAAGCAGTTCCACTGTTATATCAGATTCCGCTGTCTGGACAAGATACGTCAGAAGCCTTTCTGAAACGATAAGGCGTGCATTTTTCTCCAGTCTTACAACAGTATCCCTTACTGTTCTGTCGACTCCCTTGATCTGGATCATTTCCAGTTCGGCAATTGCATTTTCTCCCACATTCAATATAGTCTTGGGATTCAATACGCGTTCGCCTTTACCGTCGCCTTCTCCGTAGTGTTTTTCCACATATTTCATGCGCGCGCCTTTACGGACGAAGAACTCATGTATACCGTCATGCTGCGCTTTTGAACTGCCGGAATTGTGTATTCCGCAGCCTGCGACTATAAGGACATCGGAATCCTCGCCTATCTCAAAAGTATTATATACAAGGTCATTCATGCCCTCTGACAGTATCACAGGTATATGGACGCTTTCATTTTTGGTTCCCGGTTTGATGATGACATCGATACCAGGTTTATCCTTCTTGGTCACTATATCTATATTCGCTGTCGTATTACGTTCAACACCCTGTCCGTTTTTTCTAATATTATATGCACCTATAGGCGTCGCATGCAGATCAGCGATTTCAGCTAAAAGCGCTTTATCTATTGAATTCAGCATTTACAGTTCCTCCTTTTACGCAGTTCTGCCTGCACAGGCAGCTGGCATCAAGACATTCGATATCATTAAGAAATTTATCTTTGCTGGTGATCTCAGATATGACGCCGTTGGCAACAAGTATCACCTGATCGGCAAGCCTCAGTATCCTCTCCTGATGAGAGATTATGGCTATGGTCGTGTCATACTTCGCATTCATGTCCTCAAAGGTCTTTGTCAGCCTTTGAAAACTCCAAAGATCTATCCCTGCTTCAGGTTCATCAAATATTGCGACTTTCAGTTTTTTTGCAAGGATGCTTGCTATCTCTATACGCTTGAGTTCACCGCCTGAAAAACTTGCATTGATCTCCCGATCCAGGTAATCCTGTGCGCAGAGCCCCACATCATACATAAGCTGACAGCCATCGACAGGTTCAACGCTGCCGGAAGCTATCTGCAGATATTCACGTACTTTCATTCCTTTGAAACGCGCCGGTTGCTGGAATGCATAACCTATGCCCAATCTGGAGCGTTCATAAATTTCTTTTTTGGTTATATCCTGTCCGTCAAGCAGTATCTGGCCGCTCGTGATGTGATTTATACCCATTATGGCTTTTGCCAGGGAAGTCTTTCCTCCGCCGTTAGGACCGGTCACCACATATATCTTTTTATTTTCCAAAGTCAGGTTTATATCTTTCAGTACCTGCACTTTACCTTGCATTTCATCAAATACCAGGCTGACATTTTTAATTTCAAGCATCATCATACCTCCGTATAACATGATTATACCAGATAGCATATAATTAAGACAGGATATACATTGCTGTAAGGTCATGAAACCATTTGCAGAAAATATGCAATCATAATCAATATTTGTACTTGACAAGGGATGTAAAATTTGTTTAAATAGTATCAAGCAAAAGAACCGTCATAGCGAATATGCATTTTCTATGGAAGGCTTTTATTATTTACGACAGGATGGAACTTATAAATGGTAGAGCCTTTTATTTTTTTATGTCCCGAAATCACAAGGGATGATGCATACGGGATAATGCAGTGGCTGAAAGATGATGAAGTGATACGGTATCTGAGCGATACGCATGATACATCAAAAAGCATACAGCAGATGATCGAAAGAGTGAATACAAATATTCTAACGCACATTTTCAATCAGAATGGCAGATTTTATCTGGCACGCGATAAAAATGATGTACCTGTAGGCTTTGTCCGCCTTGTACATAACGGAAATGAAACTGAGATAGTCATTGTAATAGGAGACAGCAGGAATTTCGGTAAAAGACTGGGAACAAGCACCATAAGGGAAAGTATGAAGATCGCTTTTTTTGAGTTGAGGACGCAGAAACTCATAGCGAGAATACATAAAGAGAATGAAAGATCGATAAATGCATTTTTACGAGCCGGTTTCAAGCTTTATCACGAAACAAAGACACATAAATACTATGCCATGACCATGGAGGGATATATGACAATATTAAAAGAGAAGCTGGAGCCACGCAGCATATTTATGACAGAAGTGGACAAAGACAGACTGAAAAAACTTATAGATGATATCGTATATGAGGATACCAAAACAACAGGATTCGTTAAAAACCTCAACAATGAAATAGGGAAAGCGAAAATAGTGGATATAAAGCAGATATCACGGGATGTTGTTACAATGCATTCTAAAGTGCTTCTGCATGTTGATGGTGACGGAATGGAAGTGGCTTTGGTATATCCTAATGAAGCTGATATCGAAGATAATAAACTGTCGGTATTATCTCCGATAGGGACAGCGATACTAGGACACAGCGAGGGCGAAAGCATAAAATGCCAAGTACCTTCAGGTGAAACTGATGTGCATATAAAAAAAGTCATTTACCAGCCTGAAGCGGCAGGGGATTATAATTTATAGGATCAGTCTGCCGGTTGGACTGATACGCTGTTAACGTCAAAAGTGATCATAGCGGTATATCCTTGTGAATATAATTTGTAGTTTACAAAATCCGTCAGTACAATTTTTGTGTTGTACAGGTACAGATCATTGCCTGATGCTATCAGCATCATGTCCATATCCATATTGGCAAAATCAGGCAGTAATATCTTTTCTGTTGCAGGATCAAAACACCCTGCAAGCGAACGGTGGATGCCTGATCCCCATGAATATGTAAAATAGAGCTCTTCTTGCAGGTCCTTGTTCAGATCTGAAGTTACCATGTCAATAACACCGTAACCACCGAAAGAAAGACCCATTTCGTAAACTTTTCCCTTATAAAGAAGAAATGACTCGCAGCTTTGGTCAAATTTGAAGACAACATATTCCGTAGTATCAGAGATACATTCCGGCGTTATATTGTAACAGGCATCGTTTTTATAAGTACTGACATGATCGGGAATAAGAAGTAAAAATTCTTCCACACCGGTCTTGGTACCACCGTATGACTTTGTAAATTCAGGATCATATGTAAAGACCGTACCGATAGCCATAAATCCCTCAGCTGCTGTCCCGCTTTGAAATATGATACTGTTATCGGAAATTGAAAAACCATATATTTCATCCTCTGAAGCGGTCAGTACAAGTGAGGAACCAGTGATTTCATAGTTGCCGCTCGGCCAATAACTTGTTGCGATATTCCTGCAAAATATAAATTTGCCGTCCTTTTCAAGTTTTACCGATGCAAAACCATCAGAAGTGTTGTATGTACCGACCATCAGTTCATTATCAGCTATCGCTGCCGGTTTGCATGCGGTCAAAGATAGCAGTATGAGCAATATCAACAGATATATTATTACTTTTCTTATGCTACGCCTCCTCTACATTCTCAGACTATTGTCATCGTCTGCATACTATCACGATAGTCTGTATGTGTCAATAATAATATTTATAAAACTATTGACAAGCGGTAAAACTATTATACAATGTATAGTAGTGGTGAATGTATAGTAATTTGATATTCATCAACGGAGGATGGATTTTGAATGTACAGTATAAAAAAGGAGTGATAGAGCTGTGTGTCCTGTCTCTGCTCTATAAAAGAGACTGTTATGGATATGATATATCGGAATATCTGCTTAAACATATAGATATTTCCGATGGTACGGTATACCCTATCCTGCGCAATCTGAAAACAGAAGGATATGTGACTACATATCTTTCGGAAGTCAGCGGGGGACCGCCAAGAAAGTATTACAGGATAACGGAACAGGGAAGAAATATGTATCTGTCTGATAAAGCTGAATGGCTTGGGTTCATAAAAAACGTAGTTGGGTTACTTGAGGAGGATAAATATGAACAGATCTGAATTTATAAGTGTATTAACAAGAGCTTTGAAAGAAAATAAAATAACGGATGTCGATGATATCGTTTCTGAATATGAAGCACATTTCCGTTTTAAAATGCAGGACGGTTATTCTGAAGAGGAGATCGCATCAAAACTGGGTGATCCAGAAATGCTCGCCAGGCAGTTTGATCCAGGAATAAAGACAGCGGGAAAAACAAAAGGCGGCAAAGTCCTGACAGCGTTCGCTCTTGCATTTTTTGATGTATTCGTTGTAGCGTTTTTCATCGTTTTACTGACCTGGGCGGTGGCTATGGCCATTGCGACCGTCTCTTTCACTGCACTGGGTGTATGCCTTGCCGGTGATATAAACGTTTATAACCTGATTCCTGAGATGCCGTATTGGAGTTCACTCATATTTTCAGTATGTATGTTTTCTCTTGCGATCCTGTCGGCTGTAGGAACGGTATACTTCTTTTCATTCACACGGCAGCTTATGCTTTCATACATCCGATTCCATAAAAATGCACTGTCTGTTTTAGCAGGAGGACCTGTTTACCCATCACTGGCAAGGCATCCAAGACTCAATGACAAGGCAAGAAGGCTGCTTAGAAGCATTACTTTGATAACGCTGATCATATTTGTATTGTCCTGTATAACAGCGTTTGTGGTATCTATGCTAAGTGCCGGCGCATTAGGTTTCTGGCATCAGTGGAACTGGTTTGTCAGATAGGTAATGAATATGAAAACAGTAATAATAACAGGTGCAACTTCCGGGATCGGTTTTGCGGTCTGCAAAGAACTGCTCAGAACCGGATATTCTGTGATAGGTGTAGGGCATTCCATGGAAAAATGTGTTGCCGTTAAAAAACAGTTTGACGAGGAATTTCCTGAAAGCAAAACTGTATTCTTTCATGCTGACCTTATGCAGCAGTCTGAAGTAAATCGGGTTGCCTGTGAATTGGGCGTATACCTTGATGAGAATCATGATGGAAGGCTGGATGTCCTGATAAACAACGCTGGCTGCGTCCGAAGCTGGTATTCTACTTCCGAAGACGGTTACGAACAACAATTTGCCCTTAATCATCTTTCTCCCTTTCTGCTGACTTACTATATGTTGCCTTTTCTTTTAAAAGGTGACGGACGTGTTCTTGTAACTTCAAGCGATTCACATAAAGGTATAAGGGTGCATTGGAAAGATATGATGTATAAGAAAGGGTATAGGCCGCTTATGGTGTATAAACAGTCTAAATTGTGTAACATGCTTACTGTATATGCGCTTAATGAAAGGCTCGGAGCAAGCGGTATAAAAGCATATGGTATCGATCCTGGCCTGGTGAATACTGATATAGGTTTAAAGAATACAGGTGGACTTGTGAAGCTTGTATGGTCACTTCGTAAAAAACACGGAACGGATCCTTCAGTACCTGCAAAGACCTATGCTTTCATATGCTCGAATAAGCAGGCTCCCAGGGGGATGTATTATTACCTTTGCAAAGAGAAGGAATATAGCAGACAGGTCACAAAAGAGAATGCTGGCAGGCTGTTCGCA
>Ga0172381_10005772_pt1 | contig 12496 bp, 11 predicted proteins | sample Leawel6488metaG_FD_119754 | JGI IMG/M metagenome (GOLD analysis project Ga0172381, IMG submission 119754) | Leachate microbial communities from a municipal landfill in Southern Ontario, Canada - Leachate well 64-88 metaG | ecosystem: Engineered > Solid waste > Landfill > Unclassified | place...
AACGAAGTCATACGTTTTCCCTGAGCATTAAACGGAGATACGCGTACCAAACGGTGAACACCATTTTCGCTTTTTAAATAACCATATGCCAAATCACCCTCAACCTGCATGGTTACGGTTTTTACACCGGCTTCGTCTCCGTCAATCCAATTGGTAACAGTTGTTTTATAACCTTTGCTTTCGCACCATCTTTGATACATCCTCACGAGCATTGCTGCCCAATCCTGACTTTCGGTGCCACCCGCTCCGGCATTCACTTTCAATACGGCACCCAGCTTATCTTCTTCCTTGCGAAGCATGTTTTTTAGCTCCAATGCTTCTATCTTTTGCAAAGCTTGGGCATACAATTTGTCAACTTCTTCTTCGGTTACAATTTCATCTTTCACAAAATCGAACGCAAGTTCCAGTTCATCTGCTATTGTTTTAACGTCGTTGTAATCTTTAATCCAAGACTTAAGATTTCTGACCTCAATCATTTTTTTCTCGGCAGCAGTGGAATCTGCCCAGAAATCGGGTGCTTGCGTTCTTAATTCCTCTTCTTCTAATTGTATAGTTTTAGCATCGATGTCAAAGGTACCCCCTCAGCGCTTGCTCGCGCTCCAACACATCTTTTAGTTGGTCTGCAGTTATCATAGTAGTTTTGTCTTATTATTTGTTGTTTTCAGTGTGTAAATTTACACAAAACTAAGCTATGCAACAAATGGCACTAATTTTGTATTGATAGAAAATCCAAACATTTAGTTTTTTTAAAGGTAATTGAAACGTCAATTAGGTATATTTGTGGTAAACATCACAAGAAAAACTTCGCTGGCGCAAGTCTCCCGACTTGTGCCTATAATTAAATAGACAAAGGCACAGGTCGGAGATCTGCGCTAACTGCAGAGTTTTAACTTATGTCTGCCGAAGTCACAGATTTTATTCCACAGGGTTAACCGATTACAAAATCGGTGCGAGCGGAGCAAGATTTGTAATATGAATAATGTAAATAAGATTTTTTGGAATTGCTGAGGTACAAAATGCACAGATAAGCATGTTAAAGAGCGAGTTAAACCTTAGTAATCAGGTTTACCTCAATCCGGACTAACCTTATTAGCTTATTTAATTGTGATCTGAGTCAATAGTTCTGATATAAAATAGAGTTCACTTCTGAATTTGATTTCCTATAAGTGTTGGTTTTCTCTTGATAGAGACTTTAAAAAAAATAGAAACATACAATTATGAGCCAGATTATAAAAAATATATCACAGATTCGCGAGCGAATGAATCAAGCATGCCTTCGTGCAAATAGAAATCCGGATGAAGTAAAATTGTTGCTTGCAACAAAAACTGTTTCTTCCGATAATATTAAAATTGCTCTTGAAGCAGGAGAAACACTCATAGGTGAAAACAGGGCACAAGATTTAAAAAATAAGTATATCGACTTGCAATCTTTGCCGCATGAGAAACACTTTATTGGTCATTTGCAAACCAACAAAATAAAAGAAGTTTTGCGTTACGATGTTTCTTGCATTCAATCGGTCGATCGATTAGATTTAGCTGAAAAACTGCAAAATAGATTGGAATTTGAGAAAAAAGAGATGAACATTTTTATCCAAGTTAACACCTCGAATGAAGCAAGCAAATTTGGCGTTTCGCCCGACAAAGCAATCGAACTGACAAAGCAAGTTGCCGAGTTTCCCCGAATTCATATCAAAGGATTAATGACAATTGGTTTGTTTAGTGCCGAAGAGCAAAAAGTGCGCGTTTGTTTTAAAATGCTAAAAGATATTAAGCAACAAATAGCACTTCGTAATTTACCAAATGTGGAAATGAAAGAACTTTCAATGGGCATGAGCCACGATTTAGAATTTGCCATAGAAGAAGGATCTACTATGATTCGTGTTGGCACGGCCATATTTGGCAAGCGAATCTACGCAGATAGTTACTATTGGAATGAAAATAGATAAGAATGTTTATGATTCTGAATCCGAATACTGATCCTTTATTTTTTCTTTGATCTCTTTTGCCGAAGGCATGTTTTTGGGTGTGGGTTTCAATGTTTGATCATAAAGCTGTTTATCTTTTAAAACATCCACTGCTTTGTCAAAAGTTTTATCCGTTTTAAGACTTTCTTGCACAGCTCCTTTTTTGTAGTAATAACGTTTCACAATTTCACTCGAAAGTAAACTTTTAATTTCATCTTTGAATGTTTCAAAGTCGCGATCTAAATCCGGAACCAATTTATCTTCAAGTGCCTTGAATTCATCTTCAGCAGTTTTCATATATCCTTCAAACTCCATTACCTCCTCTAACGATCTCAGCGTTTTTTCACTAATTCTATCATATTCAAAATCGGACTCTTTCACAAATTCTTTGAACTGTTCATATTCATCATCCGAAAAATTAAATTCAGTTACTGGCGGAATAGTAGGATGATTTTGAACCCATTGAGTTGCATAATCGAAAATTATATTTTCGGTTAACAAGTAGAAAGAAATAGTTCCCGGTTTTGTCTCTTCAACTGAAATATCGGGAGTGATACCTCCACCATCGCGGACTTCTCTTCCATTCGCAGTATGGAAGACAGTAGTTAAACTATCGGGAATGCGCCCTACACTTCCATCAGGATTTCGATGCGTGTAATCTAACGCTTGAATTCCTCGCCCACTGGGCGTATAATACTTGGCGGTTGTAACTTTTAAACTTGCTCCAAAGGGAAGTTCTCTAACTGTTTGCACCAAGCCTTTACCAAAAGATCTGTCACCAACAATTACAGCTCTGTCCAAATCTTGCAATGTTCCGGCCACAATTTCCGATGCCGATGCCGAACCATTATCTATTAATACTACCAGAGGGATTATACTATCTACCGGCTGCTCCGTTGTTCGCAATACGCGATCCCATTGTCTAATCTTTCCTTTTGTAGAAACCACCTCTTTTCCTTTTGGAATAAATATATTTACAATACGTACGGCCTCTTCCATAATGCCCCCACCATTGCCGCGTAAATCTAAAATAAGCGATTTAGCTCCTTTTCCTTTCAGATCGATAACGCTGTTTTTTACTTCTTGTGCACCATTTTCTGTGAAAGTTCCAAAATGCATGTAGCCAATATTGTTATCAACAATAGAAGAATAAGATATAGGATGGATGGTTATTTTTTCGCGAACCACCTTTATTTTACGATTTTGTTTCTCGCCGGGGCGAGAAATAGTTATTTCCAATGTGGTTCCAGGTGTTCCTTTAAGTAGGTCGCTTACTTCTTGAACAGTTGAATTTCTTACATCGTGGTTATCAATTTGAAGAATCACATCGCCGGCTTTCAGGCCACTTTTGTCGGCAGGTAATCCTTCGTACGGTTCATTAATAACTACATTGCTATCTTTGTAAGATATAATGGAGCCAATACCGGCATATTCTCCGGTGGTCATAAATTGGAGGTCGCTCATATCTTCTTCAGTGATATAATTGGTGTAAGGATCCAATTGCATAAGCATTGAGTGAATGGTCTGATTTACAACTTTATCCACTTCTAAACTATCAACGTAAAAAAGATCAATTTCTTTTAAAATCGTAGTAAGGATATCGATATTTTTATTTATCGTAAAATAACGATCATCGTTTTTTTGTTCCGGATTTTGCGCATATCCTTGAAAGCCAATAATTGCACAGAATAATATAAGGAAGAGTTTTTTCATTATAAGTATAGTTTACTAACAAGATAATAATAGGATGCATCTTAAATTATTAACAAAGGAACTACTTTTTTGTGAAAACGCACGGCTGTTTTAGTTATATGTTTTTAAAATCACTACCTTTATGCCGTTTTTAAACACAGAAAATATCCAAAATGAGTTCATATATCCGATATACAGTTATTCCCGGGATCGTCGCACTTTTGATTTTTTATGTGACATGTATTGTGAATGTTGATTCACTACCTGTCCCCGATAAAGTTTTTCAATACGATAAAATTGCCCATTTTGGGATGTTTTTTGTACTTTCTGCTGCAATTTATTATGATTATTACCGATTACACAAAGGAAGACCCAATAAGTTGAGATGGATATTTTTCGGACTAATTATTCCGATAGTTTATGGCGGAGTTATCGAAATAGTGCAAGAACGTTTTTTTGGACGTTCGGGTGAATTGATGGATTTTGTGGCAGATTCTCTTGGATCATTATCAGCTACAGCGGTCGCATTTATTTATATAAATAGGAAAAAGAAACGATAAAAAAAACTATCTTTGTAATATATAAAACCAACTCATTATGCATTACATTAAATATTTACTCTTAGCTTTTTTTTCAATATATCTACTTCTTTTTGGGTGCACATCCTCCACCAAATCAAACTCTAATCAGAAGTCAGAGAATTCGACAGCAATTGTTGAAGATACAATGGTTCAAGTTGCAGACGATAGAGGTTATATTGTTAAAGTTGGCGATATGGCGCCCGATTTTGAGATGAGTTTTCCGGATGGAAAAAGTGTCATTCTTTCGTCGTTACGCGGCAAAGTGGTGATGTTGCAATTTACGGCAAGCTGGTGTGGCGTTTGTCGCAAAGAAATGCCTCACATCGAAAAAGATATTTGGGAAAAACATCGCAACAATCCCAATTTTGTACTTTACGGAATTGATAGAGAAGAACCGGCAGAGAAGATTGAAGAACTCATAAATAAGACTGGTGTTACGTATCCAATTGGTTTAGACCCGGATGCGGGAATTTTTACATTGTATGCAAAAAAAGAAGCAGGCATCACGCGTAATGTTATCATTGGTAAAGATGGCAGAATTGTTATGCTGACACGTCTTTATGACGAAGAGGAGTTTAAGGAAATGGTGGAGCTAATTGATAAGTTGTTAGAGTAGTAAGTAGTAAGTGGTAAGTGGTAAGTGGTATGTGGTAAGATGTTAGTAATGTGAGTTTTAGGTCTTAGGTATGCGGTATGAGAAATGAGAAATGACAAGAATCGGAACTCGGAAGTCGGAAATCGATATTAGGGAACCCTGAATCAATCCCTCACTCCTTTACGCTTTACCTCTCACTCCTATTAACCCAAAACATTTAAATTGAAGAAGCTATGAAATACGAAAATTTAAAAATCTTAGACGAGTTAAGAGCAAAAGGAAGTATAACAGAGGAAGAATTTCAACGTGAAAAGGCAAAAATACTTGCCGAAGAAAATGACGATTATAACCGGATAGGCAAAAAGCCTCTTTTTGGTATGACCGAAAAAACCTATCTTATGCTTATGCATTTGTCTCAATTTGCAAGTTGGCTAATTCCATTTGTGGGTATTATTATTCCCATTCTTATGTGGACAACTAACAAAGACACCAATGCGGAAGTTGACAGACATGGCAAGAATATTTTAAATTTCACTATTAGTTATGCTATCTATTCTGTTGCACTGTTTGTTATTATTATTGGAATTCCTTTACTGATTGTTTTATTTGCAATTTACGCTGTGGCGGTAATAATTGCTACTATTAAAGCAAGTAATGGAGAATATTGGAAGTATCCGCTTACGATTCAATTTATTAAATAGTAAATCAGAAGTCGGTATTCGGAAATCGGTATTCGAAACAAGGAACAATTGCTAACAGCTAATATAACAGCTGAGACTTAGAAAAGTATGCAGACACTAAAATAAAAGAATGGAAGAACAATTACTTGTAAAATACAGAGATGTATCTTTAAATATAGAGGAAAACACCATATTAAGAGATGTAAACTTAGAATTAAGACGCAACGATTTTTTATACGTCATCGGTAGAGTAGGATCGGGTAAGAGTACACTTTTGAAAAGTATGTATGCCGAACTTCCTATTGAAGAGGGAGAAGCACATGTTTTCGATTTTAATTTAGCGACTTTGAAAAGAAAAAATGTTCCTTTTTTACGAAGAAAAATTGGAATTGTATTTCAGGATTTTCAACTGCTCATTGACAGATCGGTTGAAAAAAACTTGGAGTTTGTATTACGTGCAACGGGTTGGGAAAACAAAAAAACTATAAAAGATAGAATAAACGAAGTGTTGGTACAAGTAAATATGCAAAATAAAGCATATAAAATGCCACACGAACTTTCGGGGGGAGAGCAGCAGCGAGTTGTGATTGCACGTGCTCTTTTAAACTCGCCTTCTTTAATTCTGGCCGATGAACCAACGGGGAACCTCGATCCTGAAACAGGGAATCAAATTGTTGCCTTGTTACACTCAATTTCTAAAAAAGAAGCAGCCGTAATAATGTCAACTCACAATTATTCAATAGTTCAGAACTTTCCGGCAAAAATAATGAAATGTGAGAACATGGCATTAATAGATATGCAACAAGATGAAATTCATGAAGATGCAAGTGCGCAGGATCCCCTCAAATTAAATTAAGCCGTTTCTTGATATATAAAGATCATTCTGTTTTTTAATGGTTATAAGTGGTTGCAATTTCTAATCTCATTTAAAAATGAGAGGGTTCCTTTTTTTTTTGTACATTTGCAACTTTAAAAAAATCTTCTAAATTACGTTATTGTGACTGATACAAAATACATTTTCGTAACTGGTGGTGTTGTTTCTTCTCTGGGTAAAGGAATAATTGCCGCTTCTTTGGGTAAACTATTGCAAGCAAGAGGTTACACGGTGACCATTCAAAAATTTGATCCTTACATCAATGTCGATCCGGGAACACTTAATCCATACGAACACGGAGAGTGCTATGTTACTGTAGATGGGCACGAAGCAGATTTAGATCTTGGTCATTACGAGCGGTTTCTAAATATTCAAACCACTAAAGAAAACAACATCACAACGGGCAGAATATACCAAAGTGTAATAAGTAAAGAGCGCAAAGGCGACTATTTGGGCAAAACAGTTCAAGTGGTTCCTCATATTACAGATGAGATAAAGCGTAATATTAAACAATTGGGCGTCAAGAATAAGTTCGATTTTGTAATTACCGAAATTGGCGGAACAGTGGGCGATATTGAGTCGTTGCCATTTTTAGAAAGTGTTCGTCAGCTTCGCTGGGAAATGGGAAATAAAAGTTTGGTAATTCATCTCACGTTTGTTCCTTATATCGCGGCTGCAGGCGAATTAAAAACGAAACCTACGCAACACTCCGTTAAGGAACTACAGTCTCAAGGAATTCAACCCGATATGATTGTGTTGCGTACTGAAAAAGAGTTGAACGAAGAAATTCTAAGTAAAGTAGCTCTTTTTTGCAATGTTGAGCAAGATGCAGTTTTACAATCCATTGATGTACCAACCATTTATGAAGTTCCTCTCGTAATGCAAGCACAGTCGATGGACGAAGTGGTGTTGCGAAAAATGAATATGCCCATTGGCAACAAGCCTCATTTGAAACCGTGGATACAATTTTTGGAAAAAAGACGCAATGCAACCAAAAAAGTAACCATAAAGTTAGTTGGTAAATATGCCGAATTACCTGATGCTTATAAATCAATAAATGAATCATTATCACAAGCGGCAATCTATCACGATAGAGAACTGGAATTTGAAGCGATTCAATCTGAAACAATAACAGAAGAAAACGTAGCCGAGTTACTGGCTGATGCCGATGGGATCGTTGTAGCTCCGGGATTTGGACAGCGTGGAATTGAAGGCAAATTTATAACAATAACTTATGCTCGCACCAATGATATTCCTACTTTTGGTATTTGTCTTGGCATGCAATGCATGGTGGTAGAATATGCGCGCAATGTGTTAGGTTTGCTGGATGCAAACTCTACAGAGATGAATCCTAAAACTCCCTATAAAGTAATCGATATTATGGATGAACAGAAGCATATTACCAATATGGGTGCTTCAATGCGATTGGGAGCATACGATTGTCTTTTAAAGAAAGATTCAATTGCCTATAAAGCATATGGCAAAGAACTTATTCAGGAGCGACATCGTCATCGATATGAGTTTAATAATCAATACAAAGATCAATTGGAAGCGAAAGGAATGATATGTACTGGTGTTAACCCGGATTCTGATTTGGTCGAAATTATTGAAGTACCAGAGCTTAAATGGTTTGTTGGGACACAGTTTCACCCCGAGTTCAACAGCACGGTTATTTCTCCCAATCCTTTGTTTATGAGCTTTATGTCAGCAATAATTAAAAACAACAATAAAAAATAAGTAAGAATAGCAAAACGCCTTTATTATTTTATAATTAGGGTGTTCAAAGTACTAAAAAACAGAAATGGATAAAAATACTATTATTGGATTTCTTCTAATAGCGGCTATCATGATTGTATTCATGATTTCGCAGCGACCTGATGCCGAGCAGATTGCACAGCGAAGAATACAAGATTCTATACAACAACTGGAGTCTGAACGAGCCAAATTGCAAGCAGAAGAAACAGTATCAACAGCAGTACTAAAAGAAGACACGTTAAAGTCTTTGGACAGTTTTTTTGGAGAACAATCTTCTATTACTCAAGATACAACAAAAACCGAAGTTGCTGAACAAAGCACACAGGATTCCGATACTACCACAGCATTAGTGCCAACTACAAGTAGCAGAGCTCCTGAAGAATTTGTAACCATCGAAAACGACGACATTCGCTTGAAAGTATCTACCCAAGGTGGATGGATCTATTCTGCCGAATTAAAAGATTTTAAACGATACGATAAAGACACATTGTTTCTTTTTAAAGCGGATGAAGCACGTTTCAATTTAGAGCTCTTCAACAAACGGAGTGTTCGATTAAACACCGAATCAGAAACATTTAAACCTATTTTATCGGACAATGGAAAAAAATTGACCATGCGATTAGGGTATACCGATTATCAATACATTGATTTTGTATATACGCTTCCACAATCTGGTTATCTCATTAATTTCGACATCCGCGTTAACGGTATGGCTAATGATTTACATGCCGAAAGCCTCCAAAACTTCCGCATCAGATGGGATCAGAAATTGCGTCAGCAAGAAAAAGGCAAGAATTTTGAGAACAGATATGCAACCATTTACTACAAGTATGCCGGAATGGATGTTAAGAAAATGTCTGTAACTAAAGATAAAACGGAAGAGTATAGCGAACCTGTTCATTGGTTTGCCTATAAAGATCAATTTTTCACAACTACTTTTATTGCCGATAAACCGTTTAGTAATACCATTTTGTCCATAAAAAGTACAAATGAAGATAATTACTTAAAAAATTATGGCGCAGAAATATGGGCTCCTGTCTCAACCAATGAAGCAGGGCAACTTTTCGCAGGTTTTCGTTATTATTTGGGTCCGGTTCACTATACTTCGATGAAGAAGTTGAATGAAAATGTTGAGAAAAGTCAACAGCTTCATTTGGAACAAATGGTAAACTTAGGATGGAATTGGTTGAGCTGGATTAATAAGTTTTTTGTTATTCCAATTTTCAATTTCTTCTTATCAATGGGTTGGGGTATGGGATTAATTATCTTCTTACTAACATTGTTAGTGAAACTAATTATATCGCCACTCACTTTCAAGTCTTACAAATCATCTGCCAAGATGAGGGTTTTAAAACCTCAAGTACAAGAAATTGAAAAAAAATATCCTGGACAGGATAAGGCTGTTGAGCGCCAAAAAGCTACAATGGAGCTTTACAACAAAGCCGGTGCAAGCCCAATGAGTGGATGTTTGCCCATGTTGTTGCAATCTCCTATTTTAATAGCGCTGTTTTGGTTTTTTCCATCCGCTATTGAATTGCGCCAGCAAAGCTTCCTCTGGGCAGATGATTTATCCACTTACGATGCAATAATCACATGGAGTGGTAACATTCCCCTCATTTCAAAGTACTTGGGTAATCATTTAAGTCTCTTTTGTTTATTGATGACGGTCACCAATATCATCTATGCAAAATTTAATATGGATGCCACAAGTGGCGGGTCACAAATGGCAGGTATGAAATATATGCCTTATATGATGTCATTCATGATGCTATTTTTCTTTAATTCATATCCGTCAGGATTGAGCTACTATTATTTTGTTTCAACATTGATAACCATTCTACTTACAATCTCGTTCCGTAAAGTAGTAAACGAGGAAAAACTGTTGGTGCAATTAGAAGCTAACAAACGTAAACCTAAAAAGAAATCAGGATTTATGGCTCGATTAGAGCAAGCTCAAAAAATGCAGGAACAACAAGCACGTCAACGTGCTAAAGAGAATGCTAAAAGAAGAAGGTAGAGAGCAAATGTGTGGTATGTGGGAGGTATATGAGGTAAGTTGAGGGCGTAATGCTTTACCATTTGCTCTTTTATTCCATAGACTTAAATAGTGTTCAGTCGGAAAACGATTGCTTCCTGAGTCTGTGATAAGAAAAAAACAAAGACAAAAAATAGAAAACCGGAATTGTATGCATGCATTTTCGGTTTTTTAAATTTACAATGAGTTAATGAGTTAAAGCGTATTCAGTCAAATCAATAGTGATAAGTAATGATGTTAGATTTTGATTTAACGTAAAAAGAATTAAAACAAACATTTTTATAAATGAACTTATCTTTTTAGAGATTGTTTTAACTCCAGATACCGTTAAGTTTACATCTTAATTAAACAGAATTTATTATGAGTGAAAAAGATAACACTTTCGAATACGACGAAGAAGATTCCGTTGAGTTTATTCAAAGTAATATGCCTGATAAATTGAAAGGGCAATTGACAGATGATGAAATCAATTATCTCGTTGATCTTATTTATGAGTACTATGAGGATAAGGGATATCTGAATGACGATGCTGATGACAACGTAGAAATTGACGAGGAAGAGTTAATTATCTATGTACTTGAAAATGCGAAAAAGGATAATATCAAAGCATTCACGGAAGAACAAGTTGAAGCAGTAATAGAAGGAGAATTATCATATTATGATTCGTTAGATGATGATTTAGAAGAAGAGGAATGAATTACATTATAAATTTAAATTATTAACTTATGAAACATTTATCATTATTAGCTACTCTTTTATTGAGTGGTCTTTTAATTTTGTCGAGTTGTGGAGCAAGCAAAACCGTTAAAGGTGGAGCTATTGGTACAGGTGCAGGTGCGGCAGCAGGAGCTGGAGTGGGTGCTATTATTGGTGGTGGTAAAGGTGCTGCTTGGGGTGCTGGTATTGGCGCAGTGCTTGGAGGTACAGCCGGAGCAATTATTGGTAACAAAATGGATAAACAAAAAGCAGAACTGGAAGCTATTGAAGGTGCACAGGTTGAATCTGTAAACGCAGGTGAGGCAATTAAAGTTACTTTTGAATCAGGTATTTTATTTGCCACAAATTCAAGCACATTAAATGCAGCTTCACGTTCATCATTAGATAAATTTGCTACTTCTTTGCAAAATAATCCTGATACTGACGTAAAAATTTATGGTCACACAGATAGTACCGGTAGCGATGCAATTAACAATCCACTTTCTCAACGCAGAGCAGAATCAGTTTACAACTATTTGCTGTCGAGAGGTATTTCTGGAAATAGATTAGAATCTCAAGGTTTTGGTTCTTCACAACCCATAGCAGATAATACATCTGTAGCGGGAAGAAGTCAAAACAGAAGAGTAGAAGTTTATATTCTTCCAAATGCCAAAATGATTCAAGAAGCAAAAGAAGGTAAATAATTTTTTTGCACAAAACAATAAAAAAATCATTCTGTGGAAACGCAGAGTGATTTTTTTTTGGAGAACTTTTTTGGTAAAGATAGATTTGGATTAATTTTCGGGAAGGGCTGACACAGACACCTTTTTTTGTTATATCTTTGTATGTACTTTGATAAAGTACTTAGGGATTGTAATGAAATAAGTTGACTGTTTGAAACGAAAGCTATTTTATTCGTTAAAGGACAAAAAAGCAAGTGTAGAGCGTCAAGTTATTTCGGTACAATCCCTTAAATAGAAGTAATTGAACCAAAATTATGGCAGAAGAATTAAAAATGCCAACCGGCAACGTATGCAAAGAAGAATTATACAGCTCTTTATATCCTCAGATTTGCTCATTGATTGAAGATGAAACTGATATCATTGCCAACTTGGCTAATGTAAGTGCAGCATTAAAAGAATATTTCAATTTCTTTTGGGTGGGTTTTTATCTTGTAAAAAATAATCAATTGGTGTTAGGTCCTTTTCAAGGTCCCGTTGCTTGCACCCGAATTGCATATGGCAAAGGTGTTTGTGGAACTGCATGGAAAGAGAACAAAACAATTATTGTTCCCGATGTGAATCAATTTCCGGGACATATTGCTTGTAGTTCTTTGTCGCAATCAGAAATTGTAATCCCTATCGTTCATAACAACCAGGTTGTGGCGGTATTGGATGTTGATAGTGAACACCTGAATCATTTTGATGAAACCGATAAGAGGTACTTAACAAAAATAGTTGAGCAACTTAATTTCTAATTTTATTATTTTGTTAAACCAAAAGTTCATTCTATCTTTGTGCTCTAAATGCGAAAGTAGCTCAGTTGGTAGAGCATAACCTTGCCCCAAAAGATTAGAATGAAAACTAACCTTGGCAAGACGAAATTAAACAAGCGAGTTTAAGAA
>Ga0172381_10005773_pt1 | contig 12496 bp, 9 predicted proteins | sample Leawel6488metaG_FD_119754 | JGI IMG/M metagenome (GOLD analysis project Ga0172381, IMG submission 119754) | Leachate microbial communities from a municipal landfill in Southern Ontario, Canada - Leachate well 64-88 metaG | ecosystem: Engineered > Solid waste > Landfill > Unclassified | place...
AGCGATAGTTCAAGACTTTACGGAGGAACGGGGCTGGGACTTGCAATTGCAAAGAAACTTGTTGTTTCACAGGGAGGATATATTCATGTTGAAAGTGAGATAAATAAAGGATCAACTTTCAGTTTCACTCTTGATTTTTTGAAAACCGACAAAAAACCTGATGCTGAAATTGAGATAATTGAACAGAACGGCGACCTAAAAAGAATAAAAATACTTGTGGCAGAAGATGTGCCGCTGAACCAGCTTCTGATGAAAACCATATTGGAAGAATTTGGTTTTGAATGTGATATTGCCGAGAATGGGAAAATTGCCGTTGAAAAAATGAAAGTGAACGTCTACGATGCCATATTGATGGATTTACAAATGCCCAAAATGAATGGTTTTGAGGCAACGGAATATATCCGTAAACGTTTGCAAATGAAGATACCCATTATTGCGCTCACCGCCGATGTCACCACTGTAGATCTGGATAAATGCACTGCAGTGGGAATGAATGAATATATAGCCAAACCTATAGACGAACGCCAGTTGTACAACAAAATTGTGAAACTGGTAAAACAATCCGTGACACCCGGCGAACAGACTATTGAGGAAAATCACAAAGAAATTAAACGGAAATGCACTGATCTGGTGTATCTTATGCAACGAACAAAATCAAACCCGACATTGATGATGGAGATGATTGCGCTTTACCTGGAACAAACGCCTCCTCTTATAGAGACCATGAAACAAAGTCTGAGAAACAAAGACTGGGATGCTCTTTATTCGGCTGTACATAAAATGATACCCAGTTTTGCCATTATGGGGATTAGTCACGATTTTGAGCTTATGGCAAAAAAAGTGCAGGAATTTGCCACCACACAACAACAATCCGGGGAGATTGCCGAATTGGTTCTTCAGCTTGAAAATGTTTGTAAACAGGCTTGTAAGGAACTTGAAATTGAATACAATGCTTTTAAAAACATAAAGAATAATTGAATGCAAAACAAAATAAAGCTTTTTCTGGTGGATGACGATGTTGTCTTTCTCCGTTTACTCGAGATCCAGTTTCTGGATCATGGTAATTTTGAAATTGTAACATACACTTCCGGAGAACTTTGTATAGATAATCTTTCACATAATCCGGATGTTATCATTCTGGATTATTTGTTTGACCATTTCAGGAAGAAGGCAATGAACGGCATCCAGACATTGGACAAAATAAAGGCATACGATCCCGAAATACCGGTTATCATACTTTCGGAACAGGATAAAATTGATGTAGCCGTTGAATGTATGCATCACGACGCCTATGATTATGTGGTGAAGAGCGAAACTGCTTTTCTACGTTTGCAAAAGATCCTTACCGGCCTCTTCGAAACAAAAAAACTAAAAAAACAACTCACCTGGTATATGGACAGGATGTAGAAGGAATCAGTAAACTATGTAATATATTCGGTCAGTGATGTAACTCTGTTTCATACTGTTCAAATATCTTTGCAATACAAGATTCTTTACATTCTCAAAATTAAATAGCTGTATGATGCATAAGATAGAAAAACCCGAACTAGAAAAATCAATATCGCATATTGTTGTCGAAATCATAGAGTATATGCCTAATGCCGTGCTCAGTAAAACCATTATTAAAAAATTGTCGGGCAACATAACGGTCACATCTTTTGATGCAGGCGAAGAATTAGCGGAAAAGATCTCCCCTTTCGATACATATATCCAGATTATTGACGGTACTGCCGAATTGACTATTGACAATAATAAATATAAACTAAAATTAGGTGACGGCATCATTATTCCGGCTCATGCACGACATCGTTTTAATGCAAACGAGCAATTCAAAATGATTGCAACCGTAATAAAAAGCGGATACGAAGATTAGATTATCTGACATTTTTTCAATACAGTGATACAAAAGGGTCGATCAAGCTTGATCGGCCCTTTTGTATGTAAATTCCTAACTGATTTATCTGTAAAACATGTAACAATTACCGAGGATGATGTAACGTAATTATGAGCAAGTTACATCATCTTCGTTCGTTACTATTTTTTATCCTGTTCAGCGGAAAGATGATCCAACATTTACTAAACAAAATCAAAAACAATAAACAAATGAAAGAAAAAAATTTACTACTTAAAAAGAATACTTTTTCGCTAAAGCGGAGAAGATATTCTGTCTTATTAAGTACGAGCTTTATCCTGACACTACTTACACTATTTACACTTTTTTTCACGCGATGTGATAAAGATGACTATACGGGTGAGGTGAAAGGTATTTGTCCTGAAGTGATCGTTACTGATCCTGTAAACGGGGCTATCAATGTGTCAACCAATAAAGTTATTACTGCCACTTTCAACGAGCCTATGCAATCGGCAACCATTAACGAAAGTACATTTTTCGTAAAGAATGGTGTCAACATTGTTTCCGGCCACGTAACTTACAGTGGTACTACTGCCACCTTTACTCCTGCTTCTTTGCTCCAGGCCAATACCGTTTATACGGCAACAGTCACTCGTGGTGCAACGGACCCTATGGGTAATGTTATGCGCAATGATTATACCTGGAGTTTTAATACAGGAAGTCTCCCCAGAGTGATACTGACAGATCCTGTTGAAGGAGCTTCGGATGTCAAGCTGGATAAAGCGGTTACAGCCGATTTTAATACTGCAATGAATGCTGCAACAGTTAATTCAACTTCCTTCCTTCTGAAGCAAGGGACTACAGCTGTTGCAGGAATTGTGACTTATCTTGGAGTGAAAGCTACTTTCACACCCACACTTGATTTGTTACCTAATAAAGTGTATACGGCAACCATTACTAATAATGTCGAAGATGTTGCCGGAAACGCAATGAGAAACGACACTACATGGAGCTTTGCCACAGGTTCACTCCTTTTAGTGATAGCAACCGATCCGTTGAATGGAGCCGTTGATGTTCCATACAATAAAATTGTAAAAGCTACATTCAACAAATTAATGAACCCCGCGACCATCAACAATTCTACGTTTACCCTTATGCATGGACCTACTCCGGTATTGGGAACAGTAAGCTATAGTGAATTTACCGCTGAATTTACACCGCTGACTGATCTTTTGCCTGGTGAGGAATACACAGCTACTATTACAACCGGAGCATTGGATTTGAGTGGTAATGCATTGATTGCTGATTACATCTGGAAATTTACTACAAACGTTTTTGTGGAGCCTGTGCTGCCGGTGGTTCTCAACACCGACCCTATGGATGAGGCTATTGATGTGCCGCTGGATAAAGTGTTGAAAGCAACATTCAGTAAAATTATGGATCCTTCAAGCATCAATTCATCCACCTTCACATTAATGAATGGATCAACACCTGTTATAGGTTCCATCAATTATTCAGGGGTTGAAGCCACCTTTTCTCCCATTACACCACTATTGCCCGGTACTCTCTATACCGCAACCATCACTACCGGAGCTAAAGACCTGGAAGGGAATGCACTGGCTGATGATTATACCTGGGAATTCACAACCAAAGATGTTGAAGAACCCGTACTGCCGGTAGTTATCAGTACCGACCCTGTGGACGAAGCCATTGATGTGGCACTGTACAAAGTGATAACAGCGACCTTTAGCAAAACAATGGACGCCGCTACCATCAATGCATCTACCTTCACAGTAATGGATGGATCAACATCTGTTACAGGTTCCATCAGTTATTCAGGGGTTGTAGCCACCTTTACTCCCGACACACCGTTGTCGTTCGGTACGCTCTATAGTGCAACAATCACTACCGGAGCTAAAGACCTGGCAGGATATGCACTGGCTGATGATTATACCTGGGAATTTACCACACTTGAAGCACCCGTACAGCCGGTCGTAATTAACACCGACCCTGTGGACGAAGCCATTAATGTGGCACTGTACAAAGTGATAACAGCGACCTTTAGCAAAACAATGGACGCCGCTACCATCAATGCATCTACCTTTACTCTTAGCAATGGGTTGATTCCCGTTACAGGGTCCATCAATTATTCAGGGGTGGTAGCCACCTTTACTCCCGACACGCCGCTGTCGTTCGGTACGCTCTATACCGCAACAATCACTGATGGAGCTAAAGACGTGGAAGGAAATGCACTGGCTGCTGATTATACCTGGGAATTTACCACCGTTGAAGCACCCGTACAGCCGGTCGTAATTAACACAGATCCTGTTGACAAAGCAATTGATGTGGAACTGTTTAAAGTGATCTCAGCGACCTTTAGCAAAACAATGGACGCTGCAACCATTAATGCATCAAGCTTTACAGTAATGAATGGATCAACAGCTGTTTCAGGGTCCATCAATTATTCAGGGGTTGTAGCCACCTTTACTCCCAACTCACCCTTATCGTTCGGTACGCTCTATACTGCAATAATCACTACCGGAGCAGAGGATATGGAAGGATATGCGCTGGCTGCTGATTATACCTGGGAATTTACCACCGTTGAAGCACCCGTGCTGCCGGTAGTAATCAACACCGATCCTGAAGACGAAGCCACTGGTGTGGCTCTGGATAAAGTGATCGCAGCGACCTTTAGTAAAATAATGAACGCTGCAACCATCAATGCATCTACCTTTACCCTTACCAACGGGTTGATACCCGTAACAGGTTCCATCAGTTATTCAGGGATGTTAGCCACCTTCACTCCCGATGCGCCGTTGTCGTTCGGGACGCTCTATACGGCAACCATCACTAACGGAGCTGAAGACCTGGAAGGATATGCGTTGGCTGCTGATTATACCTGGGAATTTACCACCGTTGAAGCACCCGTACTGCCGGTAGTAATTAACACCGATCCTGAAGACGAAGCCACTGGTGTGGCTCTGGATAAAGTGATATCTGCTACCTTCAGTAAAATAATGGATGCCGCGACCATCAATGCATTCTCCTTCATTGTTATGAATGGTTTGATACCCGTTACAGGTTCTATCAATTATTCAGGCGTTGAAGCTACCTTTACTCCCAACACGCCTTTGTTGCCCGGTACGTCCTATACCGCAACCATCACTACCGGAGCCGAAGACCTGGGTGGAAATGCTATGGCTGCTAATTACGAATGGAGCTTTACAACATCTGCTGCCATTCAATGGACGGTCGAATTATCATCTGATCCTACAGAAGGTGGTAACACTAGCGGAGGCGGATTATTCAATGACGGAGCTTCGGTTACTGTCCTGGCAGAACCAAATGTGGGTTATTCATTTGAAGAATGGACTGAAAATGACGTAAGTGTATCTACATTAGAAAGTTATACTTTCATTGTGAGTTCCAACAGAACACTGGTAGCTAACTTTTCATCTCTTCCGGCCGGCCCGGCTGGGATTGATCTCGGTTCGGCAGCTGACTTTGCCATTCTTGCTGGTGCAGGAGTGACTAATTCAGGAGTTACAACAATTATTACGGGTGATGTGGGTTCTTTCCCCACCGCTACCATCGTCGGTCTTCTGAGTAGTAATGTAAACGGTATTCTCTACACGGTAGCCAGTCCGATAGTGGAAACGGCTAAATTAGATCTTACAACTGCCTACAATGATGCTCAGTCACGATCGTTAGATGCCATTGACTTGCCCGGACAGTTGGGCGGACTGAAATTCGCTCCCGGATTATATGTGAATTCTTCTACAAGCGGTATCTCAGGAACAGGACCCCAGGGTATCCTGACCCTTGATGCAGGTGGAAATCCGAATGCTGTATGGATCTTTAAAATGGGCTCTACCCTGATTACCGATTCCGGAACAAGTATTGTTCTGGCAGGTGGTGCTCAGGCTAAGAACATTTACTGGTCAGTGGGATCATCGGCCACATTGGGTACAAACTCCATATTTTACGGGAATATCCTTGCTGATCAATCCATTACTATAACAAACGGTGCTACATTGATTGGTCGTGCACTTACCCGTATCGCAGCAGTTACATTGGAGGCCAATACAGTCACCAAACCCGAGTAAATAATGTCAGAATGATTTTAAAAATACAATCAAATGAAAAAATATAAACACAATAAAATGCAAAACGTTTTTGTAAGACTATTCTTCGTGTTGATGATGTTGACAGGCGTTGCCTCAGCATTAACGGCACAGGAAGTACAAAGAACGCAACCTAAGTTCTGGATAGGATTTACAGGTGCTGGCAATTACAACATGTACACAGGGACAACCCAAAAATTGAATGAAACATTAATGGCTCCTTCTGCATTTCATAATGGTTCAGGATTTGGTGGATTGGGTACAATCTTGCTTGAATACCGCCCGATACCGCAGATCGGGATTATGCTTAATCTTGGCTATGATAACCGTGGAGGCACTTTCAATCAGGTGCAATCACCTTGTAATTGTCCCGAGGATTTAAAAACCGGATTGAGTTATGCAACTATTCAACCAAGTTTACGTATCTCTCCTTTCGGACCGAATTTTTATGTTTTCCTTGGTGCTGCCTACAGTCACAACCTGAACAAATCATTTACTTACACATTTGATCAGGACAACGGTGATCTGTTTAATACTGATGAAGATGATTTCAGTAACATTCGTAAAAATCTGTTTTCTGCTCATGTGGGGATCGGGTATGATATTCAGCTGGCATCAGCTGAAAGTCCCACACAAGTAGCCTTGTCTCCTTTCATCTCGTATCATCCTTACTTTGGACAGGCACCGCGCGATATTGAAAGCTGGTCGATCTCTACCATTCGCGTAGGTATGTCATTTAAGTTCGGAAGAGGAGCGGTAAACAAAAGAGCTGAAAGAGCGGTTGCACCTGCACCTGCCCCGGCTCCTTCGTATAATCCCATTATCATAGTTGCTGAAAGTGATGTGAAATTCAGTGTCCGTGCCCCCATTTCAAATCCGGTGAGACGCACGATCAATGAAACTTTCCCGCTTCGTAATTATGTGTTCTTTGAAGAAGGTACAACTGACATTCCCAACCGGTATGTCAAGCTCAATAAAGAACAGGCTAAATACTTTGATACGGAGAGACTTCGTGATTCGGAATTTAAGAACCGTTCAGGTCGTTCGGATAGGCAAATGGATGTATACTACAATATTCTGAATATTTTGGGAGACAGAATGCGTGAAAACCCGTCAGCACAGATTTCGTTGATCGGTGCTTCTGCCGGAAACGGTGCCGCACTGGGAAAAGAATATGCCGAATCGGTAAAACGCTATCTGACTGATGTTTTTGAGATACAGAGTTCAAGAATAAACACTGAAGGAAAAGATCAACCGATCAATCCTTCGGAATCACCAGGTGCCGTGAAATTCCTGCCATTGCTCCATGCCGGCGATCGTCGTGTTGATATAGTGAGTAAAACAGCTGATTTGATGACTCCGCTGGAGATTATCGCCGTTCACGAGAATCCGATGGATAGCCGTGTGCTGTTCACATCCAAATCGGAAAAAAACCAACCACTAAAATCCTGGAATGTGAAACTGACCGACGAATACGGTGTTACACAAAATTTTGGACCTTATACGGGCGATCAGGAAAGTGTGCCGGGTAATACCATCCTTGGTAATCGCAGCAGTGGTAGATACAAGGTCCTCATGAGCGGGAAAACCGCAGAAGGTGCTGTAGTAGAGAAAGAAATGACACTTGATTTAGTTCGTATTCCTGAACTGAAAGAAGAAGAATCGTTGCGTTACAGCATTCTGTTCGATTTTGACGAGTCTAACACCGTTGCTACTTACGAGAAGTTTCTTACAGATGTGGTCGCTCCCCGAATAGAAGACTATAGTAAAGTGATTATTCATGGTCATACCGATATTATCGGGAGTGAAGACTACAACATGAAATTATCGGAGCAGAGGGCAAGTGAAACAGAACGGATCTTATCGAATGCAGTAAGGAGATCTGGTAAAAACAGAGTGGACTTCGAAACGCATGCTTTCGGAATGGATACCGATAAAGCACCTTTCAATAATAAACTGCCTGAAGAAAGGTTCTACAACCGTACAGTAGTGATTGATATTGAAAAGATGAGATAAGCAACGGCTGGATAAGCCCAAACTAATTAATGATCCCCATAAAAATTGAATTTTATGGGGATCATTTTTTGTCAGCATATTTTACTGCAAATTTATTTTCTTGCAAATTTTATTAACTCCGAATTAAACTTATCCGTTTCCTCCAGAAACATACTATGGCCGCTATTCTCAAAGGCAACGATGTGTGAGCCAATGATTCCGGTTTTCATCTGTTCGGCCAGATCGAATGAACATATTTTGTCATTTTTGCCGTGCATAATTACTGTAGGAATAGTAATTTTCTCCAGATCAGCTCTAAGATCAGTATCGCGAAGAGCAATTAAACATTGGGCAGTCGCGTAAGAGGAAGCGCTTAAACAAATTCCATATAACCAACTACCTATTCCGTCATTTAGTGAGGTTTCAGTAGCGGAGAATATCTTCGCAAAATCAGATAAAAGCTTTGGCCTGTCCTTATAATTCAGTTCAATTAATTCATCAACTGCACTTTTGGGGAGATTGTACTTGAAATCATTACGTTGTGTCCATATTGGGGCTGCAGCACCGCATAATGCCAGTTTAGAAATACGGGCTCCATTATATTTTGAAACATACCGAATTGCAATAGAACCACCCATGGAAAAGCCAACTAAAACAGCATCTTTAATATCAAGGGTAGATAAAACATTCTTTATATCCTTTGCATGAATATCATAATCATATTTTCTGTACGGCTTATCTGACTTGCCGAAACCTCGCAAGGTAATTCCTATTGCTCTGAAGTTGTTCTTTATCAAAGCATTGTATTGATATTCATACATTTCGTCACTTAAAGGCCATCCGTGTATCAAAACAATCGGTCTGCCCTCACCTGCGTCTGAAATATGAAGGCGAACATTAGGTTCTACTTCAATATATTCTGCTCTGGTGGTATGTGAATTTATTACTATCATAATATTTGATTTAATATCTGAATATTGCTGCCAAGCCTGTTTCTGAAGGTATCTTATCAGTTGGAAGCACCATCACCTGTCCCCCCATTTTTTGGACCAATGCTCCCATATCGTCAAGCAGATCATCTACTTTCGGATTACTCAAATCTTTTTTCTGTGTATTTCCAGTCACAAGATTTGTAATCCTGACCGGGATTATACGGTCGGCCTCAACAATAAGTGTATCAATCCGTCCCTCAACTGCCGCAACAGCTACTTCCTTGTAGTCATCGCTACCTTTACCATTTGCCCTAGCCTGCTCAAACCGGGTAACCAGGTTATCAAGCTTCAGGTTATATTCCGGTTCCATTATTTCCCAAGCCATTTTTGCAAGTTGATCCGATGAAACTGATGAAGGATTTATTGCAATACCACTGGCTAACAATAAAGGATTTTTACTCACCTTATGAAAAAGACTTTGGTGTTCGGTCAACGCAGCAAGAATAAGTGGCCAATCTGAAGGTTTCGAGTATTGTTCGTAAATCGTACTGGCAACTACCCGAAAGAATCTTTCAGCATCTTTCTCAGTTTCATCACTTTTGCCTCCATGGCCATGGTGCATGGGTGAACTTCCTCCCCCTGAACCACCATAGGATGCAACACTTGTATGCTTGTCTGTCAATTCATCACCAAGTGCTTCTGTTATGTTTTTGGGAGTATCAACAGTGAGTTCGATCTCGGTAAATGAGTGACGCGTACCTTCAAAAAGCCGTATATCATGAAGGGTTAAACCCAATAAATGGAAATGGTCAACCGATTGCAGATATTGCCGTAGCGGTTTTGTATGAAAACTGTCGGCCACCATTGCCAATTCTTCAACAGGATTATGTAGACCGACAACTTTAAAAAGACCGGTTGCACTAAAAACGGCCAACCCGTCTAATGTATGATTCCAGGTATCACTATCGTCGGCAAGAGCTACTAAACGCTCAATATGTTTTTGAGCCTCACTGGTTGAATATTTATGCAATAGTGAATCTTTCACTTGCCGGACAAGATGTTTAAAAAGCATAATATCCTGAAGATTGTCAGGATGCTTTCGGTGCGTAGGCATATATATTGAAAGACAAGGGGCCTGATCTGCTGCCAGAAGCTCCTGTATCAATTTTTTTGTAAGTAATTCCATATTCTATTTCAAGTCTTTCTTACGAAATGTATTTTTGAACTCTTCGCGGTCATAAAATCCCTCGACAGTATTCGAGCTGTGAATCGTATTATCTCCTCTGTAATGGCGAATTACACTTAATTCGTAGCTAAAATCAATATCATCTCTATTTTTGAACCGTTTGGTTTTAGCAAAAGTTGAGCTATCAATTTGATTTGAATTAACGATTTTGTTCTTCTCATCAAAAACTGCCATTCCGATAGGAATGATCAGGTGATTTTCCCCTTCCTTGTTTAAAAACCCGTGAACACCGTCACTTACCCTATCCTGATAAGCATTATACCCATCCTCAATCAGGGTTGGATCCACTTCAACATCAAGGTAAACCACACGTTCGGCAGTCTTATTTGCCAGCAAATGATCTACTTTTCCAATAGTGCGGTCATTTGCATCTTTGACATCCCAGCCACGTACATCGCTGTAATTTTCGGCTACTTTATAATCGGATAATTCATCCAGGTAAAAAAGATTATTTTTTGTATCAGTCATCATTTTATTTTTTAAAGATTAATCAATTCATTTTTTGAAGAAGGTCAGAAGCTTTTACAAAGAAGTTCTTAACGGCATCTTGTTGCTTAAGTGTAAGTACTTCCGGGTTTATTGATGCTGCGGCTTTTTTAAGTTCTTCAACTTCAGCTGCCAAGGAAGGATATTTAGCCTTTTGGATGTTCTGCAATACATTGGCTAAAACATCATCCGCTTTTCTAATGTTATCCGCATGTGTTGTATCAAAAGGATCTATTGTAAGCATATTGGCATATCCCTTTACTTTTTCCAAATCTGCCAGAATATCATATCCAACCTCATTGGCCATAGCATTTGTTGCCTCAATAAGTTTTAATAGTGCTTCATTAGTATAAGCATGATCCAGACTCATCTCTTGATTACTGTTTTCCACAAAATTTTCATAAGCCGCAACAGTACGGTTATTTTCTTTTACCCCTAAGAGGTAAGGTTCTTCAGTATTGGTGATATGATCCGCTTCAGTTACAGTTTCTGTAATTATATCGTTTTTGCGAAATACCAGAAAATATATAAGCAACGCAGCTATTACTAAGCCTAGACCTATCAATAGCCAAGGCCAAATTCTTTTTCTTTTTTCAATTTTAATTTCTGCCATAATATTTTTTTTTGTAATATTGATTGATTTATGTCATCATGATTAGTATTCAAAAATGAGAATAGTAAGTAGGGAAATTGTTACATAATTATAGAAATAAGTAACATAATTACCACATTATCCTGACGTTATTTGTCAAATGGAATTTTTGAATCAACCTAATCTGTTCTTTTTACAAAACACTCGCTCATCCCGGATTCGCCGGTCTCTTTTGAGTGCAATTCAACAGATATCTTATCAAATCTATCATAACCGCCCGGATCATTTTCCGGTTTAATCACCTGAATGATATACCCGTACATATATGCTCCTCTTGCATATTCCGTGATCTTGTGTATTCCCACAACGTTTGACTTCACACCGTTAATGGAGACAACAAGCTCTTCTTTTGAAATGCTTTCAAGGGCAATATCCATTATTTCACCGGTCTGCTTTGCCTTTGCTTCTTTATCAGCTTTATTGCTGCCTGACTGATAGGTCAGAGCTTTTGATAAACTCATGGGGCTGAAGTAGATCATGTAGGTATTCTGAGGCACAAGCTGGGGTTCAAAAGCGTTTAATCCGTTTCATCCAAAGGAGGAATATTCCACATCCAATACTCAAGCTTTGTTATAGCGAGTAGTATCCCTGGCTGTCCGTGAAACACTCATACAAGTTATTGAAATTCTTATCCTTAATTCTCACTGTTGCGTTTTCTATCTGAAAAAATCGTTTATGAATAGCAGAAATCCGTCACTCCGACCTCAAAAACAGGCCTATATGAGGATGGATGCCAGAAAATTCACCAGCCTGTGGCAGCTGAAGGCTCATTCGTTATCTCCCCGAAATTAGTTATCTGCCCGAAATTTTCCGGGTATGTAATGTAACTTCTTAGCTTTTCATACGTCAATAAGACGAATTCAAAACAAAAAATCAAAAAAAACAGTAGTTTTACCTCATGAAACGTTTTTCTTTGTTAATCGTAGCGTTTACGCTGGGAGCAGCACTTTTTGCCCAAAATCCGTACCTGGAAAAACCTCGTGTAGATCAGCGGGTTGAATTAGTAAGTATTGTCTTCCGGCTGGCAGGTGCCCCGGAGTACAACCACAACATGTATACGTCCTACACAGATAAGATCCGAACGCATTACGAACCTTACAAGGATCACAAGATCATTGAATTTGTGAAACAGATGCGTGAAACCAACGGGGTGGCTTACGATGCTCCCATGTTCATGGCTATATGCCTGGACGATAACCTGGATCCGCT
>Ga0172381_10005774_pt1 | contig 12495 bp, 9 predicted proteins | sample Leawel6488metaG_FD_119754 | JGI IMG/M metagenome (GOLD analysis project Ga0172381, IMG submission 119754) | Leachate microbial communities from a municipal landfill in Southern Ontario, Canada - Leachate well 64-88 metaG | ecosystem: Engineered > Solid waste > Landfill > Unclassified | place...
ACGTATTTACAGATATTGGATTTAGTGATTTCACTACATTAGTATTCTGTCAATTCATAGGGGATAGAATTAATGTATTGAATTACTATGAGAATAGTCAAGCCGCAGTTGATGAGTATATTGCAGTAATCAATAAGCTATATGGAGATAAAGCAATAGTCCATTTACCGCATGATAGCGGAGTCCATGAGTCTAATGCAAGGACTAGGCGTCAATATTGGGCAGATCGAGTGAAGGTTGCCGAAGATACTGGAGCAGGTGGAAACCTGCCAAGACTATCAAATGATGAATCTTGGCATAGAGTTCAATCAAACTTTGGCAGACTCTACATAGATACCAATGACTCATGTCTGGAATTTCTCAACCATCTCAGGCAGTATAAGAGGAAATACATTGAGTCTATGGGAATATACACAGACCCAATTCATGATATTCACTCTCATGCATTTGACTCAATGAAATACATCTTCTACTATGAAAAACCAACTAATAAGTCAAGTTGGGCTTCATATAAGCCAAATTACCGCAAATCAGCCTACTAAGTAAAAAGGAAATACATGATAGACCCAAAAAAGCCAGAATCTAAGTTCACTATCGAGGATATTCGCTCTCTTAAGGATCTTGGAGATTCTTATTGGGAGATGATACATCGTGAATATTCGGAAGATATTATCTTCAGTTACTCAACCGGACCTGAACAGTGGAAGCCAGAAACTCTAGCGGCTAGAGGTGGTCGTCCGGTTGAAACGTCTAATATCGTCAATGGGTTTATCCGACCTGTAGTAAATCTAGTTGCTCAGAATCCTCCTGGAATTGCAATCTATCCAATTGCGGATGGAGCATCTAAGACCAATGCTAAGTTTCTCTCTGGAATAATCAGAGCAATTGAATATGGATGTGGCGCTCAAAGAGAATATACCTCATCACTAGAATCTGCCGCTAGGGGTGGCCTTGGAATCATCAGATTAGTTCCAAGAATGTCTGATCTTGGAGACGATGACGTAGATTTCATCATCCATAACGTCCAAGACCCTACCACCGTGCTCGTAGATCCTTCAGCTACTAAAGCAGACTTTTCAGATGCTCAATGGGTAATCCTGAAGAATTCCATTTCTGAGAGACAGTATCGCAAAGACTATCCAGATGGTAAAGCTAATGCAGTTGGTGGAATTGTAGATCTATATGAAATGTGGATTAAGCATTTCGAGGTAGTTAAAGAAGTTGGATTTGATGGTCGCACTAAGAAGACTAAGAAGCTACAGATTCTCCAGTATATCTTCGATGATTTCGAGATTCTAGAGACAATTGACGATTATCCCGGTAAGTATTTACCATTTGCTGTAGTGTCTGGTCCTAGATTCTCGGCCAATGGACAGACTCACTTCCAGAGCCTAACCAGAGAAATCAAGGGTATTCAGAGAGAGATCAACTTCCTCAAGTCTGAACAGATCGCCTCAATTGCATGTGCTCCAAAAGCTACATTCTATGGAGACAATAACGCATTCGACTCTCAGGAAGAACTACAGGCATGGGAAGAGTCTGCAACGAATCCAAGAGTGTTCCTCGGACATAAGCCCGGAGCAAGCATCAAGCAATTCGAGATGCCTCAGATCCCATCAGCATATATCCAGTCGGTTCAGGCTAATATTGATCTCGCGAGAGTGGTGACTGGCATCTATCCAGACCCATCCATTCAGCAAGGACTATCTCCAGCATCTGGTAAGGCAATAAAGGAACAACAGGCTGGACAGGCAATTGCAACATATCACTTCGTCAACAGTCTCCATTTCGCTATTAAGCATATTGGAGAAATCATTCTTGACCTTCTTCCATATTACTGGAATGACAATAGAGTCCGTTTGAGCATGGGAGTTGATGGAAAATATACTTCAGTTTCCATGGGAGATGAGAAGATAGATGAAGCTGAGAACTTTGATCTAGCATATGGACGATATGCAGTATCCATATCTACTGGACCATCTTACATGTCGCAGAAGGATGCATTGATAGAGATGCTCCTAGATTCCATTAAGACCAATCCACAGGCTATGACAATTGCTCTACCTTGGATCATTCAGCAGATCAATCTCCCCGGAAGTGAAGAGTTGGCTGATATGTTCTCATTGACTCTCCCTCCCGAGATTCAGCAGTATCTCCAGCAAATGAAGCAACAGGGTGATGGAGATCCTGAAGAGAAACTCAAGTCTGCTGTCCTGACTCTCCAGCAAATGGCACAAGAGGGTCAGCAGAAGGATCAGATGATCCAGCAACTAACAGCCGCTCTAGAACAGGAAACTGCTCAACTTCAGTCTAAGGATCAAGAGTTAGAGATGAAGAGGCAGATCGAGACTGAAAAGAATCAGTCCAAGATCATACTCGAAACCATCAAACAAGAGCATGCGAAAGAGCTTAAGGAAATGGATGCGAGAATCAGAGCTATGGAAGCCAGTATGAAACATGAGAGCAATCTCGATACTGAAACTCATAAGGCAGTGCTAGATTCTATGAAGGATCAGGACAAGAAATCGGACTAATGGGAGTTAGTTGATTCTCATTAGTGTGATACAATAACTTCTAAATAGAAGGTATGTGAGTAGAAATACTCAAAAAACAGGAGAAAGTAATAAAATGGACCCACGACTCGAAGCAATCCTCAATGAAGATACTGAAGATCAGTCTCAGCAGAATCAAAAGCCAGTAGATACTCAGGAGAATACAAAACCTGAGAATGTCAATGGCTTCGATGATGAAGATGATGAAGATGATGACAATCCTCCAGAGAATAAGCCAAAGGCTCAAGCAAAGGATGAATCTGACGACCCTGATATGAAATGGGATGATGAGGAAGAGTCTGAAGATACTCACCCAGAGAATACTACAAAAGCTCCAGATGAACAGGATGACGAGGATCTAAAGAAGCTGGAAGAGCGTAACAAGTGGATGAAGCATCGTCTCACCCCTGCCATTGAACGGGCTAAGAAGGCCGAGGAAGAGGCTGCAAAGCTCAAGGCTGAACTAGACGCACTGAAGGGTGGAAAGCCCACAGAGGCTCCCCAGAAGCCAGCAGAACAGCCACAGGATATTAATGCCTTCATCGAGACTGTTCCAGAGGTTGTCGCACTCAATGAGAAGCTAAAGGCTCTCAATGAGAAGGCTGACAATATGACCGAAGGTGAGTATATTGATGCAAAGCTGGAAATTCTCTCAGATCTCAAGATCACTAAGAGGGAAATTGCACGACAGGTTGCAGATTATCAGCAGAATCAAATGAAGGCTGTTCAGGAAGCTGAAGCCAAGATTGAGACTGACTGGAAGAATACAGTCATGTCAAAGAAGGAAGAATATCCAGAGATCGAAAAGGCATATGCTAGAGTAGTAAAGAATGGAGATAATCTCCATGCGGAAATTCGAAGAGTCTTAATTCTAGATGGAGATACTATCAATCCTCTAGCTGGAGATCTTGTCAATATCATTGGAAATGACAAGAAGGCAATGAGCTATCTAATTGCAGAGTCTAAATTAGCTGCACAGACTAAGAGATTCCCTGTAAAGGCAATTGAATATATTGGAAGGCTTAAGGCTCGCATAGAATCTGAAAAGTCTACCAAAGGACCAGAAGCTCCAGATATTGAAGAGTCTATGTCTAAGGCTCCATCTAGAAAGGCTGGAATGCCTAGAGAATTACGTCAGCACTCATCAAACGATGGAGCACCTATGGATATGCTGAAATGGGCTACAGATGCTCACAAGAAAGGCGAACGTCCTTGGTAATGTAATTAGACATTAGAGAATATGAGAGGCCCTGAGAGATAATCTTAGGGCCTTTTATTTTGTCAATTATAAACTTTAGTATAAAGGAATGGTATGAGACTGGATAATCAGTTAAACCAGTAAAGACAATCCAAAGTCGATAAAATCAGGAAATTCTCTACCGGGGAGATCAGGGATGGTCACAACGGTATGTACAGAACACCATCCCAATCCTCGGCACAAGATCTAGGTGCCACCCTAACCGCTCAAAGAGCAGAATCTAGATCAAGGAGAAAACTAACATGGCACAGAATACATTTCAGACTACTTCGAAGGTTGAGAAGGCAATTGCGTTCCAGTGGAAAGCATTTGACGGTTTCCTCGATCACCTCGAATACCACAACGACGAGCTTCCCGGCGCAGTTGATAAGACTGGCTACAGCAAGCTAATCCCTCGTCCATCGCGTCACACTGCTAACTTGATTGACGGACTTTCCGGCTCCAAGGCTGGCGCAAATGACGGACAGTACTTCGAGGACCTATCCCTCACTCCGCCTCCTACCGGATACGGCGAGATGGTTGATGTTAGCTTCCCATTCCGGCTTCGCTATAAGGTTGTCACGGACCTTCAGGTTTCTCTCGAAGACTTGATGTTCAAGATGGACCGCGAACAGGCTATGGATCAGCACTTCACCCCTGCTATCATCGAACACAAGAATAAGATGGAGTCTGCAATTGCTGCTCTGATCGAAGCCTCTGCAGGTAATACTGTGACGACTGACGGATCTTATGACGGTTATGTCGAGGCTCTCTACAAGTCTCGTCAGTTGATGGTCAACCGTGCAGGCATTTCGGCTAATACCGAGAAGTTCGCACTCTTGAACACTTCCGTCTTGCCTAAGATTGGTCTTGCGGGCGCTAAGGTGATGCAGGCTCAGGGAGCTAACGACATCTACGGTAAGGGTGAATTCAGGCCCATCGCAGGTTTCAACCTCTATGAGTCCCCAACCCTAGCAACTCCTACCTACAATGCAATTGGCGCAACCGCAGTTGTAGCCGCTGGATACGCTGTTACTGCTCGTAACACTGCTCCTTGGACTCCTACTTGGTCCTTAGACGTTACTGGCTTGACCAATGACGTTGTGATCAAGGCTGGTACCAAGATCAAGTTCACCAACGGATCGACTGATATTCGCTGGATCGTTCCTACGGTCGGTGCTGACGCTGGCTTCGCTGCTACCTTCACGGTTGTATCGACTGTTCAGGCTTCAGCTACTGGAACTGCTACATTGGTTCTCTCCGAACCCTTCATCTCGGGTGGAGACTTCAAGAACGTAGACGCCGCTCTAGTCGCTGGAACAACCAAGGTCGTGATTGCAGTCACTGCAGGATCTATCCTAACTCCTTCCTATGCATTCGACAAGAGTGCAGTGTGGGTCGGATCGCCTAAGGTCAAGTATCCTAAGGGTGTTGACAATGCGATCAACCTCAAGCTCGGTGGAGTCAACATCAGCTTGATCGAAGATCACTGGACTGGCACCCTCCAGAGCACTAGCAAGATCATCAGCTTCTTGGCTGTCGGTATCAGTAAACCAGAAGCGATTACTTGCATCTACTAAACCTCGCAAGCTCGCTTGTGATAAGATAGTCCGTCCTTTTGCACCAATAACAGAAAGGGATATTAAGGGAGAGGCGAAAGTCTCTCCCTTTTTGTTTTGTCTTTTAATCAGGTATAAAGGAATCTATGGCTATATACGCAAATCAAGTAATTCAAGACGCTCTAAGTTTAATAGATGTGGTTGCACCCGGAGAGGCTGCAGATCCTTGGTGGAGCAAATTAGCTACTAGGCTATTAAATGGACTATTAGGAGAATGGTCAGCAAAGGGATTCTATAATCCTAATCAGACATCAGTAGAAACTATATTAACTGAAGCCCTTCCATATGTTACATTTGGAGTGGACAATTCAATTAGAACATTATCAAATACTAAGTATTCTATTGTAGAAACTGAAGACTTAAATGGACTATACTACAAATCCATCAATGGAACAGTTACGAAATATAGCACAGTTGGAACAGGAACTAAGTATTCTCTGGTAGTCACTGAAGATACTGCAGGTACCTTCTATCAGATTAATGGAGGCTATTCAGAGAAGCTAGTTGGCAATATACCAGTCAATTTCAGTACGGTAGACGCTGTACAGCTTGATCTAGGCCCTGTAGTATATTCCCCAAGGAAGATCACCTTAGCTGAATACATGTCCATTTCAGTGAAGCAGACTCAGTCTCCTCCTAGCGTATTTGCGTGGGATTACCAGACTCCCGTTTCTAAACTCTACTTCTTCCCAAGGGCATTACCCGGAATGACTGTTAGAGTTGTTGGACAGCCAACAATTGAATCAATTTCAAATAGTCAATCAATAGTACCAATCGACGACATATACTACACCGCAATTCTATACAATCTAGCCACGAAACTATATCCATTCCTTAAGAGAGATACCGGAATTGATCAGGAAATGATATATATGGCAAAAACTTCAGTATCTGCATTAAGATCTAGAACTCTAGCCATGAAATCCAGACATGTTAACTGTCCATTCAAGGGAGAAGAGACTAGAGCAAGTGATATATGGAATTCACCACTCAATACAATTTCCTTCATAGGTAATTAACAGATGAAGAAAGATATTCCATTCTCTCAAAGACCATACTCAGCACCTCTAGTTTCTCTAGGTGCTGAAGTTGTTAATAATTTCTATGTTGAAGTAGCAACTTCAGAAACTTCAAAGTCTAAGTATTACTATGTAGGTATTCCGGGTCTTCAGCTACTCCAGAAGTCAGCATCTACCATATTCTCATCGAGTTCTGTATGTAGGGGATTACACACTACTGCAGCAAGTAAGACATATGGAGTGTATGGGAAGAATCTAGTAGAGATAATCTATTCGAATGGAGCAAGTTCGTATAATAAGGTTGGAGATCTCAATACTTCTTCCGGGATAGTTAGATTTGCAGATAATACAGACACTGTATTACTGGTAGACGGTCAATATGGATACACTATAAACACTGCAGATAATACATTCTCTCAGATTACTGATGAGAATTTCCCCGGTTATCAGGATGGAGTTAATGGTCCAGCCTTTTGTGCTTGCGTCGATACAATGTTTATTGTCAATAGCTCAAATACTAACAAATACTATTGGTCAGCACCCGGATACATTCCATTCGCATTTGATTCAACTAAGCCAAATATCAAGAATCTATGGAATGCACTAGACTATGGTGAGAAGATGGGAGATTCTGACAATATAATCGGAATGATCCAGACAGTTAATCTTCTATGGGTATTTGGTCAACAGTCCATTGAGATTCATAAGAATGTCGGAGCAGGAGATGATGCATCTGGACAGCAATTCGGAAGAATGGATAACTGCTTCGTCAACTTTGGATGTTCTGCGCCAGATTCTATCTGCAAATACGGGAACACTGTCTACTGGATCTCAGCAGACAAAACAGGAACAGTGGGTATTTTCGCAGCAGACTCTTCATTCCAACCTCAGAGAATATCTACAAGAGGAGTAGAGACTCGCATTCAATCTTACTCGAATATTCAAGATTGTTACTCTTTCGTGTACTCACACAATGGACATTCTTACATAGTCTTCCAATTCTCCAGTGGAACGCCTACAGACGATCAAGAGCAGGTCACAGGCGCTACATGGGTCTATGACATCACTAATGGTACTTGGACCCGTAGAACGTACTGGGATAAGGCTAATGAACTCTCTGCGATGTGGAGAGGTAATTTCAGCACCTATAATTGGGGTAAGGTCATTCTAGGTGATAGATACACTAATGCTCTCTATTGGCTAAACTCCGACAAATACGAAAATGACAATCCAGATGGTAATGGAACTAATGTAATTCAGAGAATAGTAACATCTCCAATAGGCTATTCAGACTCTAAGAACGTAGTCTATCGTACAGTTCAATTACAGATGCAACCCGGAACTGGATTGACCAATAATAACGCTAATGGAATTGGTGCAGAGCCTAAGGTAATGTACAGTTTCTCAAATGACTCTGGTTTCAGTTGGTCAAACGAACGTGAATCTACCATTGGTAAGATTGGTGAATACGCATATCGCTGTAGATGGACTAAGTGTGGAGTTGGTAGAAATAGGGTTCATAAGTTCAGAATCACAGATCCTGTATTTGTGGCTATTATTGCATTGAATGTAGACCTAGAGATACTAGGAGCCTAATATGGGAAGACGAGTCAATCCAGCACCTATAAGTTCTCCAGTCGGATCTCAAACATATCAGATGTGGTTTGAGCAGATAGGAAAATATGCTGAAGATGCTACACAGGCTAAGTTCATTACTACTGATAAACTCCATAAACTGAACTATGTTAATTCTGGAGCAATAACCCATCTAAGTTACACTGGTAAGGGTGGATTCACTTCTAACCTTCCAAATGTATGTAAATACAAGGCAATAATCCCAGTATCCAATGGAACAAATATCATAATAGATGCAGGATCAAAGACTTTAGTAATTCCCATCTACGAGAATGAAGTCACAGTTCACGGGAATTACTTCAATTCCTAAGGAAAGGTAAAAAGAAAATCATGCACAATACAAATGAATTAGGAAGGAGTATATAATGATTCCAGTAGTCGCAGGAGCATTAGCTCTCTCCGCAAGTGCTCAAATAGCAAGTTCCATTATGGGGTCAAATGCCGCAAAAGATGCTGCAGCCGCAGCCGCGAGAGCCGAACAGAGGGCATTAGACTTCCAAAAGGAACAGTGGAATACTACTCAGAAGAATATTCAGCCTTGGATAAAAGCTGGTACTGAAGGTCTATCCGAATATCAGAATCTCGCAAAGACTGCAACACAGCCCGGATTCAATTATCAAATACAGCCTTTCAGTTTCTCCACATATTCTGATCCCGGCGCTCAGTATAGAATGGCACAGGCTACCAAAGCACTTAATAACAGTTCCATGTCGAAAGGTTTATCTGGTGGTGGTGCTCTAAAAGCAATCATGGCTAAGAATCAGGAAATGGCTGGTCAGGAATATGGAAATGCTTGGAATAGATACTTAGAGAATACCAAGCTAGGATATGATGCTGAAACTGACAAATACAATAGGAACTTAAACTATCAGAATACTCAGATGGATCGTCAGAAAGATCTATTTACCACTGGAGGCCAAATGGCATCTGGATTGGGTACTATTGGATCTCAATACGCTAAGGGTATTGGCGATACTATGACTGCTCAGGGAGCATCTGCAGTATCTGGAATTCTAGGATCTCAGAATGCAATATCTCAGGGATTATCTGGATTGTCTAATACCGCTATGCAGGCGCTACCATATTTTATGAAGACCCAGACAAATTCTAACCTAGGAGCGGAAGTATAATGGATTTCACACAAGGAATATTAGCCGCTAATAAGCCAATCGGAGAATTCGATCCAATTGGCTCTATGCAGAAATCTCAAAAGAACATTGCAGATATTACTCAGCAGAATACAGCAAACGAGAAATCTAGATACGAATTAGATCTTACCTATAAGCTCCAAGACGCTATTAACAACTCTCTAGATGCTGAGGGAAATCCAGACTTTAAGAAACTAGCAGTTGAAGGTCAGAAGCGAGGAATTGCTCCTAGTGTAATTCAATATGCCATTTCTGCACTCCCAGCTCAATGGGAAGCACTGTCAAAGACAGCACAGGCTAAGAGAAGTCTCTCTGTAGCCGCTCCAGAGGCTTCTACGGCCATCCAAGGCGCTCTAGGTGCTCAGCCTGCTCAAGTAGCTCCAGCCGCTCCTGAGGCTCCTCCAGCCCCTACACAAAGCTGGAGAAACAGACCCAAGGGAATGACTCAGGATAGTCAGACTGCAGTAGCTCGTCCAGTATTGGAAGAGCCTGCCGCACCTGCACCAACTGAAGCACCTGCACCAACTCCAGACAATAACATATTCTCCGTAATGAATAAGGCAGAAGTCAAATCTCCATTTAGAGCAGGAGTTGCTGGAGATGGAAAGACTAATCCAAAGGCTGAGATTCAGGGAATATCTGATTATACTCTCCCAGTTGCTGGAAGAACCGTAGATGGTAGTTTCGTACCATATACAGAAGCTGAATTAGCTGCAGATCCTCAATTGAATACTTCAGTTGCCGCAGAGAACTTCTTCCGTACTAGGACTGGAGATAATGAGTCTGACGCAAATACTGTTGCCCAGACTTATCTCAGAAGCGTCTATGATGCAACTCTAGCATCTGAAGGTGCTCCCGCAGAACCAATGCCTCCAGTTGATCCATCTCCTGAGGCTCTTGACAAGTACAATACCGCATACACCAATTGGATGAATGAGAATTCTAAGGCAGTTGGTAAGGCTCAGGCGGCTGTGAATCAGGTCAAGGAAGCTGTAGGTAAGGGTCAATTCGAACTTGCTGATAAGCTAGTCAGTAATCAGGCAACTAAGGTTAAGGTTGATGGTGAAGAGTATCGTGCATATTCCACTAAGGCACGAGAGGGAGTGGCCGCTCTAGAGTCTTTGAAGCCTGTTACCGAAGGTCTTAAAAAGAGTCTATCTACAGTAAAGACTGAAGACTATTACGCGCTTGAGCTATTAATTCCTCAAACTGCTAGGGTAATGGCAATGTCGTTGAATCCCGGATCTGACGTATCTATGGGATCAATTGCTGAAGCTGAAGCAACTACTAGGTTGACTGAAAGTGGATTGTTCTCTTCTACAGATATTCCAAAGATATTAGCTACGTGGGTAAACCAGAAGGATGAATCTGCCAGAACTCAACAGTCTCTATTTGAGATTGCAGCTAAACACTACGCTAGTAAGTTGAAGACTATGTCTGCACAGAACATGGCCCTTAAACTAAAAGAGCTACTAACACACGCTGAAGAGGCTGGAGATGCATACAAGAAGGCTAATCTGATTGGATATGGAGACGAGAAGAAAGGGTCTTGGAGAGATAGACCTCGCGAGAAGAAGACAGAGAAGAAGGACGAGAAGAAGACAGAATCTCCAGTGAGAGTAAGATCTGTAAAAGAGGCTATGGCTCTACCTGTTGGAACTAAATTCATTGATCCTAATGGAGTATTAAGGACTCGATAATGGAAGACTTCTCCCAGTTTGCTCCAGTTTCAGATAGTTTAGAATCCTTTGATCAGTTTGCAAAGGTTGAAGACAGTTCGAAATTGCCTGAATTACCTCCAGTACCTGCAGATACTCAATCAGACTATTCATTTGTTGGATTTGCTAATCCTACTACACTACCAAAGGCTCAAAAAGCTGCTGAACAGGTAATGGCTGAGCAGGAACCCGGATACTTCTCAAATGCATTTAATTATGCGACTGGAGAGGAACAATCAGATCCTAATCTATTAGGACAGGCTTGGAGAGGTGCCTCTAGATCTGCATTATATGAACACCCCGGAGAAACTCTCGCTGGTATTGGCGCTGGTATTCTAACTCCAATGTCATGGGGTCCATTAGGACAGATGGTACTGTCTGGCGGTGCAGTTGGTCTTGGAAATGTAGCAGATCAGGCACTAGTTGATGAATCTACAGACAGATCATTCAAAGAAAGAGCTACAGAAGCTGGAATGTCTGGGTTAGGTGCTGGACTATTCTCTGGACTTGGATATGGATTAGCTAAAGGAATGCAGAATTATGCGTCTCCATATATAAAGGCAGTAAAAGACTATGCAGCTAAGAAGGAGACTGTTAAGGCGTTTAAGGACTGGCTACAGTCAATTCCTGCTCAGAGAGCTACTGATGAAGTAACAATGCTTCGCATGCTAGGATCTACAAAAGATAATCTCAGATTTCCAAAGATTAAGGAATTGTTAGATGCTGGAGCGTCTGGAGATGATATTCTAGAATTAATTAGGAACAATAAGACTGTTAGTGATGCAGTATTAGAGGGAGTTACATTTAAGATGCAGGAACTTCCAAAATATAGAGTATTCGGACCTTCTGATCCAATGAAGTATTCCACAATTGAAGATTATCTCGCGAAGGGACTTGGTACTAAAGCCGCAACTCCAACAACTGGAGAAGTAGGTCAATATGTTCTTGAGAATCTACAAGAGCCTATTGCTCCAACTGCACAATTAATTCCAGAGTCTTTCAAAGAATTTATGGCCAGAAGAATGCCCGGATATGCATTCGTATCTAATCTACCACCAGTTAGTAAGATAGCATCTGGATTGGCTGGATTTGAAGCTAAAGCCGCTCCAGTGGTAATGCAAGGTGCTGACTATCTAGCACCTGCAGTAGCTAGAGGTTTAGGAAGTGCTGGAGGCGTTGGTGGTGGTATTCTAGGATCAGAGGCTACTAGAAGTGTCCAAGACGAGTTAGTCCCTATGAGGGGACTCCCTCCAATCTTTTAATAGCCCATCCGCTGAATTCTTAGATGCTGTTGGATTGCCTCATAGTCGCTCCTGCGCTGAGACTCCAATCTAACAGCTTCATTTCTTTCAGCTTCAAGCAATGGACGATTTAGAAGCCTCCAGCTAATACGACTTCTCTTAGCAGAGTCCTTGTCATATGTATTATTCTTCCAATGAATGAACTTAATTATACCTTCTGTAATTGCAGCAATTGGAATAATTACCATATTCACGGCAAAGATGCCAATAGAGAAGATTCCGCAAATTGCACTCAATATGAAGAATATGATTCCAAATGGAAAGAA
>Ga0172381_10005775_pt1 | contig 12495 bp, 17 predicted proteins | sample Leawel6488metaG_FD_119754 | JGI IMG/M metagenome (GOLD analysis project Ga0172381, IMG submission 119754) | Leachate microbial communities from a municipal landfill in Southern Ontario, Canada - Leachate well 64-88 metaG | ecosystem: Engineered > Solid waste > Landfill > Unclassified | place...
CGCTGATAATCAAGGGAATAGACAAGCATAAGGTCGGACAGGTAGCGGCCGAGATAAGGGACGTCTTCCCGCCGGAACCCTACAAGGGCAAAGGCATAAGGTATGTCGGCGAATACGTAAGGAAGAAAGTCGGAAAGGCGGTAGGCTAGAGCCATGACTGCAAAAAGCGAATTACACAGGAAGAGGCGCCATAACAGGATAAGAAGAAGGATCGTCGGCACTAAGGACAAGCCGAGGATGTCCGTCAATCGCAGCCTGAACAATATATCCGTCCAGCTGATAGACGATATCGAGGGCAAGACCGTGTGCGCGATCTCCACAAACGATAAGAGTTTCAGGGAGAAGCATAAGACAGGCGGAAACGTGAAGGCCGCGGAACTGTTGGGGGAGATGATATCCAAGCTGGCCCAGACAAAGGGTGTAAAGAAGGTGGTCTTTGACCGCAGCGGATACCTCTATCACGGCAGGATCAAGTCGCTGGCCGATTCCGCCAGAAAAGCTGGACTTGAGTTCTAGCCCTTTAGGGCTGGATAAGTAATTTAGGAGAAAGAAATTGGCTGACAAGTATGCGCAGGATAAGCAGTTAAGCGAGAAGGTATTAAGCATTAACCGAGTCGCTAAAGTCACCAAAGGCGGCAAGAAGATGTCGTTCTCCGCGCTGTTGGTCGTTGGCGACGGTAAAGGCAAAGTCGGTTTCGGTTACGGCAAGGCGAACGAAGTCGCCGAAGCCATCAGGAAGGGCCTCGTGGACGCGAGAAAAGGCATGTTTGAGGTCCCGAGGGTCGGCCATACGATACCGCACGAAGTGTACGGCAAATACGGCGCGGGCAAGGTGCTGTTGAAGCCGGCTTCCCCGGGTACCGGAGTAATCGCAGGAGGCCCGATAAGGGCGCTTTGCGACGCGGCCGGTATCAAGGACATACTTTCAAAATCGCTTGGATCTGACAATTCTGTTAATGTCATTAAAGCGGCTGTTGTGGCTTTCAAGAGCCTTTCATATAAAGAAGATAACACAAGGATGAAAGGAGAGCAGTCTAAGTGAAACTCGGAGAGATCAGGGTCCCTGCTGGGGCCACAAAGAAGAGGAAGATAGTTGGCAGAGGCTCGGGTTCCGGCCACGGAAAGACATCGGGCAGGGGCCAGACCGGCCAAAAGTCCAGGTCGGGCGCACATATCCACCCGGAATTCGAGGGCGGCCAGATGCCTTTGATCAGGACCGTGCCCAAGAGGGGCTTTACGAGCAGGTCCAAGAGGATATCGCAGGTGGTCAACCTTACGCAGCTGAATTCCTTTAAGGAAAATTCGGTAGTGACCCCCGCAGAGCTTGTAAAGGAAGGGATAATTAAGAACGAGAAGACCGCCGTCAAGATACTCGGGGACGGGGAGATAAAGAAGGCCCTTACGGTAAAGGCGCAGGCCTTCTCAACATCGGCTGCCGAAAAGATATCGAAGGCCGGCGGCAAAACCGAGATCGTAAAATAATGATCCAGGCGTTCTCAAATATATTAAAGATACCCGAGCTGAAAAAGAAACTGCTCGTGACGGTGGCTCTGCTTGCCGTTTATTGTTTCGGCAGGTATATACCCACGCCGGGCATAGACGGGCACGCTCTTTCTCAATTCATTGAGCAGGAATCCAAGAGGTCGGGCGGAAGCATATTCGATATAATGGACCTCTTTACCGGAAATGCCATGTCGCAGATGACGATATTCGCGTTCGGTATAATGCCGTATATATCGAGCTCGATCATAATGCAGCTTTTGACGTTCGCGTTCCCGTATTTCGAGAAGCTCGCGAAAGAAGGCGGGGAGCACGGCCGCAGGATGATAACGCAGTACACCCGCTACGGCACCCTGGTCATCGGCGCTATACAGGCGCTCTTTACGAGCTTCTGGCTTGAGAACCTGCACAATACCATAGGCATACAGGTCGTCCAGCACCCGGGATGGGGTTTCAGGCTCATGGTCATACTGACGCTGGTCAGCGGTACCGCGTTCATCATGTGGCTCGGCGAGCAGATAACCGAATTCGGCATCGGCAACGGCATGTCCATAATAATCACCGCGTCGATCATATCGAGGATCCCGACGGCGTCAAATAACCTGTACGCGCTTGTCACATCGAAGCAGATAGATATATTGAGCATAATAATGATGGCCGCGATGCTGTTCGGCGTCATCGTCGCGGTAATAATGATAACGCAGGCGCAGAGGCGCATACCGGTGCAATATGCGAAGCGCATTGTCGGCAGGAAGGTAATGGGAGGCCAGAGCACATATCTTCCGCTCAGGGTCAACCAGGCGGGCGTCATACCTATCATATTCGCGCAGTCTATATTGATGTTCCCGGCGATGATAGCCCAGTTCATGCCCAACCAGACGATAAAGAACCTGCTGAATTTTATGTCGACCGAAGGATTCGTGCATTACTCTCTTTACGCGGCCCTTATCATATTTTTCACGTATTTCTACACGGCGGTAACGCTGAATCCGCGTGATCTTGCCGATAACATGAAGAAGTACGGCGGTTTTGTCCCCGGCGTCAGGCCGGGCAAGCCCACGGAAGATTATTTCAATTTTATCTTGAACCGCGTTACGCTGCCGGGCGCCGTCTTCCTGGCGATCATAGCTATAATACCGTATTTTGTAGGCAAATGGCTAAAGATACCGTATCTTGTAGCGAGCTTCTTCGGCGGCACGGCGCTGTTGATCATCGTCGGTGTCATGCTCGATACGATGAAACAGATAGAGTCATTCCTGCTGATGCGGCACTATGACGGTTTCATGAAATCGGGAAGGCTGAAAGCGAGGGGCCGTTGAAACTCGTCCTTCTCGGACCTCCGGGCGCCGGAAAAGGCACGCAGGCAAAAGTTCTTTCTAAGGAATTCGGTATGCCGCATATTTCGACCGGGGATATACTGCGCGAATCCGTGAAGGCGCAGTCGCCCATAGGGCTGAAGGCCAAGGTCTACATGGATAAGGGCGAGCTGGTCCCGGACGATGTGGTCATCGAGATGGTCGCGCAGAGGGTCGCTAAGGAAGATTGCGGCAAAGGTTTCATGCTTGACGGTTTTCCGAGGACCGCGGCGCAGGCGAAAGCGCTTGACGGCACGCTTGCCGGACTGAAGCGCCCGATCGACCTCGTGTTATATTTCAAGACCTCCCAGCAGACGATAATTCAGAGGCTCTCCGGAAGGAGGGTCTGCAAGAACTGCGGCGAGAACTACCATGTAAAGAATATACCCCCGAAGGTGGCCGGCAAATGCGATAAATGCGGCGGCGAGCTTTACCAGAGGGTGGATGATAAGGAAGACACTATCCTTAACAGGATAAAGGTGTACGAGAACACAGTCCCCGGCATCATAAGTTATTACGAAGGCAAGGGGATATTGAGGACCGTTTCAGGCGACTTCGACGTGGATGAAGCGCATGATTATCTGTCGAAGCTCTTTGTCAAAGAGAAACTGAAGTAAATTTAGGCCTAAGAATGATAACACTAAGGTCGCGGGCGGAAGCGGAAAAGATCGAGGCCGCCTGCAGGATAGTCGCCGATACCCTTGAGTATCTGGGTACAAAGATAAAGCAGGGGGTGACTACCAAAGACCTTGACGATATGGCCGCCCGGTACATAAAAGAACGGGGCGCCGTATCAGCCTTTAAGGGATACAGGGGGTTTCCGGCGAACATATGCACGTCGGTCAACGAGACCGTTGTACATGGCATACCCGGGAAGCTCGTGTTGAAGGAAGGCGATATTATCGGATTGGATGTCGGCGTCAAGCTGGACGGGTATTTCGGCGATGCCGCGATGAGTTTTCCGGTGGGCAGGGTATCCGAAGAAGCGGAGAAGCTGCTCCGGGTGACGGAAGAGTCCCTGTATAAGGGCATAGAGAATGCCCGGCCGGAAAAAAGGCTCTATGATATATCGAGTGCCGTACAGGAGCATGCCGAGAGCAACGGGTTTTCCGTTGTGCGCGAGTTCGTAGGGCACGGTATCGGCACAAAGATGCACGAGGATCCGCAGATACCTAATTTCGGAGTGCCGGGCACAGGCGTAAGGCTGAAGGCCGGCATGGTGCTGGCCATAGAACCGATGGTGAATGCCGGCAGGTATGGCATTAAGATCCTTGACGACGGCTGGACGGCCGTGACAACAGACAGGAAGCTTTCGGCTCACTTCGAGCATACGGTGTATATCGGAGAGAACGGGCCGGAGATATTGACGAAATGGCGAAAGAAGAGGCAATAGAGGTTGAGGGCATAGTGCTTGAGGCGTTGCCTAACGCGATGTTCCGCGTGGAGCTGGACAACGGCCATAAGGTGTTATCCCATGTATCAGGAAAGATGAGGATGAACTTCATCAGGATACTTCCCGGGGACAGGGTCAAGCTTGAGCTTTCGCCGTACGATTTAACCAGGGGCAGGATAACTTTCAGGGTGAAATAAAATGAAAGTCCGTTCGAGTATAAAGAAGATATGCGAGAAGTGCAAGATCGTTAAGAGAAGAGGGATCATTTACGTGATCTGCGCGAACCCGAAGCACAAGCAGCGCCAGGGCTAACGACACGCTAATAATCAGGAGGAGTTAATGCCTAGGATTTTAGGTATCGATCTACCGAAGGAAAAAAAGATAGAGTTTTCGCTCTGCTACCTCTACGGGGTGGGAAGGGTCATTTCGAGGCAGATATTGAAGAAAGCCAACATCAATCCGGAAGTCCGCGCAAAGGACCTTTCCGATGAGGAAGTCGCCCGTATAACTTCCATACTCCAGAAAGAATATAAGGTGGAAGGCGACCTCAGGAGAGAGATCGCGCAGAACGTCAAAAGGCTCATGGATATCGGTTCATACAGGGGTATGAGGCACAAGAGAGGCCTTCCGACCCGCGGACAGCGCACAAAGACAAACGCGAGGACCAGAAAAGGCCCGCGCAGGATGGCTGTCACAATGAAGAAAAAAGAAACTAAAGCATAATTAAGGAGTTCTGCTAAATGGCTGAGGAAAAGAAGGAAGAAGAAGTAAAACATAAGAAACACAAGACTAAGAAGAAAGTCGCGAAGAACATCCCGAGCGCGGTAGCGCATATACAGGCGACTTTTAATAATACTGTGGTCACGATCACGGATAAATCCGGGAATACGATCTGCTGGGCATCGAGCGGCGGAAGCGGTTTTGCCGGTTCAAAGAAGTCGACTCCGTTCGCTGCGCAGGTTGCTGCTGAAGTAGCCGCGAAAAAGGCCATGGAGCACGGCGTAAAAGAAGTCGAGGTATTCGTAAAGGGCCCCGGCGCCGGACGCGAGTCGGCTATACGCGCCCTGCAGGCTGCCGGCCTGGCCATATCACTGATAAAGGATGTCACGCCTATTCCGCACAACGGTTGTAGGCCACCGAAGAGAAGGAGAGTATAGTAAATGGCGAAATACAAGGATGCCGTATGCAGGCTTTGCAGAAGGGAAGGCGCCAAGCTCTTCCTTAAGGGCACGCGTTGCTATTCGCCCAAATGCGCAATGGCCCGCCGCGAATACGCCCCGGGCCAGCACGGCCAGGGGAGGATTAAGCTTTCTGACTACGGTCTCCAGTTAAGGGAGAAGCAGAAGGTGAAGAGGATCTACGGGGTCTTGGAGAAGCAGTTCAGGCTTTATTTCAAGGTAGCCGACAAGTCAAAGGGTGTAACCGGCGAGATCCTGCTGCAGCAACTGGAGAGGAGACTGGACAACGTATTGCAGCGTTCCGGCCTCGCGAGTTCTACCGCTGATGCGCGCCAGATAACGGCGCACGGCCATGTTAAGGTGAACGGCCGCAGGGTAGACGTCGCCTCATTCCAGGTCAAGGCAGGGGATTCCGTGACGATAAATAACAAAGAGAACATAATCAAGCACATAAAGGCCAACGTCGAGCTTACAAAAGACAAGGGCACTCCGAAATGGATTGCCGTAGATACGAATGGTTTGGAGGTTAAGGTATTAAAGCTTCCATCTAGGGACGATATCGGATTCCCTGTCCAGGAACAATTGATAGTTGAGTTATATTCGAAGTAGGGAGGATAAAATAATATGGGTATTGCCTGGAAAGATTTTGAAATGCCAAAGAAACTGGTCTGCGAAGAAGCGACCTATACCGATAATTACGGTAAATTCACCGCAGAGCCTTTTGAGCGCGGTTACGGCACCACTCTCGGGAGCGCTTTAAGGAGAGTGCTGCTTTCTTCGATAGAAGGAAGCGCCGTTACCTCGGTCAAGATCGATTCGGTACAACACGAGTTTTCCACGATACCCGGCGTTACGGAGGATGTACCTGATATAATACTGAATATCAAGAAGCTCATCCTGCGTTCGCATTCGAGGCAGCCTAAGGTGATCGAGATCAAGGCTGACAGCAAGGGCGACGTAAAAGCCGAGGACATAATTCACGATGAGACCATCGAGATCCTCAATCCCGACCTGCATATCGCTACTTTGACGAAGGGCACGAAGTTCCACGTCGAGATGGAAGTCGGCAGGGGCAGGGGATATTACCCGGCGGAGAAGAATAAGAAGGAAGGCCAGCCGATAGGCATAATACCAGTCGACTCGATCTTCACTCCGATCATAAAGGTGAATTTCCAGGTCGAGAACACGCGCGTCGGGCAGATAACCGATTACGACAAGCTCGTGCTCGAGATCTGGACGAACGGCAGCATAACTCCGAAGGACGCGCTGTTGTATTCGTCGCATATACTCGAGAAACATCTCGAGATATTCCTCGGATTCGGGAAGCTTCCGGTAGAAGAAGCGGAGGAAGAGGTAAAGGTCGACGAGGAATTATATTCCAAGTTGAAGATGCCCGTATCGGAGCTGGAATTGTCCGTGAGGAGCGCGAATTGCCTCAAGGAAGCGAAGATCAAGACGATAGGGGAACTCGTACAGAAGTCAGAGGCCGAGATGCTGAAGTACAGGAACTTCGGAAAGAAATCATTGGCCGAGATAAAGGAAATAATCGTGAGCATGGGCCTTGGGCTTGGGATGAAGGTCGATAAAAAACTGTTAAAGAAAGATTAACGGGTAAACTATATGCGCCATAATAACATGAAACGAAGGTTCGACAGGAATAAGCCCGAGAGGGATTCGATGTTCACAAATCTCGCAAGGGGGCTTTTCATATCGCAGAGCATCACGACCACCGTACAGAAAGCCAAGGAAGCCAGGAAGCTTGCCGAAAAACTGATAACGATGGGGAAGGTTGATACCCTCCATTCCAGGAGGAAGGTCTTCGCCGTTCTGCGCGACGAGGATCTCGTCAAGAAGCTTTTCAAGGAGATCTCGCCGCTTTTCGCAGGCAGGAAGGGCGGATATACGAGGATCATACACCTCGGTAAGAGGCGCGGCGATAACGCTGAAATGGTTATCCTCGAGCTGACCGAGAAGAAGGCTGTCGCTCCGAAGTCCAAGCCGAAGAAAGAGAAGCCCGCCGAGACGAAGCAGGCGCCTTCCCGTGAAAAAGCGGCCTCGAAAGAGACCGGGACAGCGGTTGCCGATAAGCCGAAAGAACCGGCCCAGGAAAAGCATATCCCTCCCAAGAAGGAGATAAAAGAGGCGCATCAGGGGCAACCCGGTTTCGCCGGCACTCTTCGTAAATTCTTCAGGGGAAGGACAAAATAAGCTGACGTTAGGGTGCATTCCAGGAGGGGATTGCTTTGAAGATCTCAAAACGCCTCGAGAAGGTCAAAGAATCCCCGACCCTCGCTATTACCGCGAAGGCCAAGGAGATGAAGGCCAAAGGCGAGGACGTAGTAAGTTTCGGCGCGGGTGAGCCGGATTTTGACACCCCCGCCAATATCAAATCCGCAGGCATAAAGGCGATCGAAGGCGGATTCACCAAATATACCGCATCATCGGGCATACCGGAATTAAAAAAGGCGATCTGCGGGAAATTCCTCAAAGACAACGGCCTTACCTATGAACCCGCGCAGATAATAGTATCCTGCGGCGCGAAGCATTCACTATACAACATATTCCAGGCGATCTGCGATGAAGGGGATGAAGTTATAATACCTTCCCCGTACTGGGTCAGCTATGCCGAGATGGTCAGGCTTGCCGGAGGCGTCCCCGTTATCCTGCGCACGGAACAAAGCGATGAATTCAAAGTAAAGCCCGATGCGCTCGCGAAGGCGATAACATCGAGGACAGCCGCGTTTGTGCTCAACAGCCCGTCAAATCCCACAGGTTCGGTCTATAACAGGCAGGATCTTGAAAAGATAGCGGATGTGCTGGTAAGCAAAAAGATAACGGTCATATCCGACGAGATCTACGAGAAACTTATCTACGACGGCGAAAAGCACGTATCTTTCGCATCGCTGAGCAAGGAAGCCTACGGGCTCACGTTCACGGTGAACGGCCTTTCGAAGTCCTATTCGATGACCGGATGGCGCATAGGTTACCTGGCCGCCCCGAATAAGGAGCTTGCGGCGGCTGTTGGGCGCCTGCAGGACCATTCCACGTCCAACCCCGTGTCATTCGCCCAGAAGGCTTCCCTTGAGGCGATCGGCGGAGACCAGTCATGCGTCGCGAAGATGGCCGCCGAGTTCGAAAAGCGCCGTGATTATATGACCGGCAGGATAAATTCTATGAAGGGCATAAGCTGCGTGAAACCGAAGGGCGCATTCTACGTTTTTTGTGATATATCCAAGACAGGGTTGAATTCGTTCGAATTCTCGAAGAGGCTGCTCGAGGAAGCCAAGGTCGCCGTAATACCGGGAGAGCCCTTCGGCTGGGATACCCACATAAGGCTTAGTTTCGCCACGGGCATGGAAGATATAAAGAAGGGCCTGGACAGGATAGAAGTTTGGGTCAAAGCGCTGTAGCAGGGAGGGATGATTTGAAGCACAAGGTCACGTTTATACCGGGAGACGGGGTAGGGCCGGAGCTTTCCGGCGCCGCCAGGCGCTGCATAGACGCTGCCGCGGCTGCCGCGGGCACCGGGATAGAATGGGAAGCCTGCGATGCCGGCATAGATGTTGTGGAGAAGTACGGTACGGCATTGCCCGAGCATGTGCTTGCGTCCATAAGGAAGAACAAGGTGGCGTTAAAGGGCCCGATCACTACGCCGATAGGGACAGGCATAAGGAGCGTGAATGTCGAGCTCAGGAAAGCCCTCGAGCTTTACGCGTGCCTGCGCCCCTGCAGGTCGTACAAGGGTGTCCGCAGCCGCTATTCGGATGTCGACCTCGTCATCGTAAGGGAGAATACGGAAGACCTTTATGCGGGCGTGGAATTCGAAAACGAAACTCCCGAATCCAGGAAAGTAATAGATTTAGTAAATTCGTTTTCGAATCCCAAAAAGCAGATAAGGCAGGATTCTGCGATAAGCATTAAGCCGATCTCGAAATTCGGATCGGAACGCATAGTCAGGTTCGCGTTTGAATACGCGTTGAAAAATAAGAGGAAGAAGGTTACCTGCATACATAAAGCCAATATCATGAAGGCGACCGACGGGTTGTTCCTGGCTGCCGCAAGGCAGGTCGCCGGGGAATACGCGGGAAAGGTCGCTTTCGAGGACAGGATAGTCGACAATATCTGCATGCAGCTCGTGCAGCGCCCCGAGGAATACGACATCCTGGTGCTCCCGAACCTTTATGGCGATATCATCTCGGACCTTTGCGCCGGCCTCATCGGAGGCCTCGGCCTGGCTCCCGGAGCGAATATAGGCGATAATGTCGCGGTATTCGAGGCGACCCACGGAAGCGCGCCGAAATATAAGGGCCTGAACAAGGTGAATCCGACCGCGATGATACTCTCCGGCGTGCTTATGCTCCGCCATCTCGGGGAGAAGGATGCGGCTGACATGCTGGAAAATGCCGTGAAGCGCGTAATAAGCGACGGCAAGAGCGTCACATATGACATGAAGGCCGACCGTAACGATCCGACAGCTGTCGGGACGTGCGAGATGGCAGACGCGATAATCAAGGCGCTGCGGTAACGGCGTTGGATCCCGATGAAAGAATTTGATGTCTGTATTATAGGCGCCGGCCCGGGCGGCACATCAGCCGCGATCGAATCATCCGCGCTTGGCGCAAGAACCGCCCTCATCGAAAAGGAAGAGGTCGGCGGCATCTGCCTCAATAAAGGATGTATCCCCACAAAAGCCCGCCTCAGATCCGCATCGCTTTATGATGAGGGCAAGCATTGGCTGGAGTTCGGGCTGAATGCCAAGGACCCGGTCTTCGACCTGAAGGCTATAAGCAGGCGCTCGACGGAGGTGGTAGGCCGCCTCAGGGACCAGCTCGACCAGTCGATAAGGTCAAAAAAGATAGAGCTGTTCAAAGGAGAAGCGTCATTCGTTTCGGAAGATACCGTATCCGTGAACGGCGAAGCGGTCCTTAGGTCAAAGTCGTTCGTGCTTGCAACAGGCTCTTCGCCGCGGACTTTGGACGGCGTCAGGTCGGACCGCAGGAGGGTATTCTATTCCGAAGAGATACTAGGCCTCGAAAAACTCCCGTTCGATATGACGATAATCGGGGCAGGGCCGATCGGATGCGAGTTCGCTTCTTTCTTCTCGGTACTGGGCACGAAGGTCACGCTGGTCGAGACGATGGACAGGATACTTCCGAGAGAAGACAAGGACATATCCAACAGGCTCGAAGGGATATTCAAGAAGAAGGGAATAGAGGTAGTCACCGGAGCCGCATCGGTGGATATCTCCGGGATTAACTCGGAAGCCGTTTTGATATCCGTGGGGCGCATCCCGAATACGGGAAGGCTGTGCCTGGAGAAGGCGGGCGTATCGGCGAAGGACGGCCGGATAACCGTCGACGAGTACTTAAGGACGTCATCGGGCCGAATATTCGCCGCAGGGGACTGCATCGGAAGATATAACCTCGCGCACGCGGCTTCGGCCGAAGGCAGGGTTGCGGCGATGAACGCCGCCGGCATTAAGACTCCTATGGACTATTCGATAATGCCTATGTGCGTATATTCCTTTCCGGAAGCGGCGAGCGTAGGGCTTACGGCCGAAGGCGCGGAAGGCAAGGGGATCGCCGCGGTATCGGGGCGGTCATATTTCGCCGGGTTGGGAAGGGCCCAGGCATACGGCGAACCCGAGGGTTTCATCAAATTGGTCGCGGACGGGAAGACCGGCCTGTTGCTGGGCGCGCAGATATTAGGTTATAATGCCTCCGAGATGATCGGGATCATCAGCGTTGCGATAAAGGGGAGGTTGACCGTAAAGGAACTTTCCGAGACTATTCAACCCCATCCGACTTTTTCCGAAGGTATACAGGAAGCTGCGCTCAACCTCCGGAGGCAGTTTTAATGATAGCGAAACCCCGCTGGCTTCGCAGGCCGATAATTGCGTCGGATAAGATAACCGCCACGAGGAAGGCGCTGAAGGCCGCTTCCGCAAACACCGTGTGCGAAAGCGCGAATTGCCCGAACCTCTGTGAGTGTTTCGGCAGGGGGGTCGCCACCTTCATCATACTCGGGGACGTATGCACGAGGGGCTGCCGGTTCTGCGCGGTGCGGTCAGGGAAGCCTTTGCCGCCCGATGCCTCAGAGCCGCAGAAGATATGCGATGCCGTTGCCGCCCTCGCGCTTAAGTATGCGGTCATTACGTCGGTCACGAGGGATGATATCCCCGACGGAGGTGCGTCGCATTTCGCCGAAGTCATATCATATTTGAAGGGCAGGATAAAGGATATCAGGATAGAGGCGCTCGTGCCGGATTTTGCGGGCTTATCATCCTCGATAAGGACGGTTCACGGGCCGGGCCTTGATGTTTTCGCGCATAACCTCGATACAGTGCGCAGGCTTTACGGGACCGTTAAGCCCAGATCCGATTACGATGTGTCGCTCTCGGTCCTTCGCAAGTCCAGGGATGCGTCGCGGGACACGCCCACGAAGAGCGGGCTTATGCTGGGCCTCGGGGAGACTGAAGACGAGATATTGTCCGCCATGAAAGACCTCAGGGCCGCGGATTGCGGGATCTTGACATTGGGACAATACCTGAAACCGGCCGGCGGAAAGACGGAAGAAACGGAATTTGTCCCGCCAAAAATGTTTGCAAAATATGAGGAAATGGCGTATAATTTAGGCTTTGCAAGAGTGAGCGCAGGGCCTTTTGTCAGAAGTTCCTATTACGCAGCTTGTTTAAACAATATCTAGCCGCAAGGAGGAGAAGGTTATGGCAAAGGTGATTTTGCCTGATGTGGGGGAAGGCGGAAGAGAAGTCACCATCTCTTATTGGCACTTCGAGGAAGGTGACAGGGTCGAAGAAGGGGAAGATCTCGTCGAGATCGCGACGGATAAATCCACTTTCAACGTACCGTCGCCGTGTTCCGGTGTCGTGACGGAAGTCTATTATGAAGAAGGGGATATAGTCGAGGTCGGAGAAGTCCTCGCTAACATAGAAGAAGAGGAAGCGCTTTTCGAAGAAGAGGAGTAGATCAATTAGATGCATGAAGCCAACAGGTTAAAACGTTTACCGCTGTACCTTTTTACTATACTTGATGAATTGAAGGAGAAGGCC
>Ga0172381_10005778_pt1 | contig 12493 bp, 31 predicted proteins | sample Leawel6488metaG_FD_119754 | JGI IMG/M metagenome (GOLD analysis project Ga0172381, IMG submission 119754) | Leachate microbial communities from a municipal landfill in Southern Ontario, Canada - Leachate well 64-88 metaG | ecosystem: Engineered > Solid waste > Landfill > Unclassified | place...
GCTATCAATAGACCTAATTATTTAAAGAAAGAATTTTTTCCTGAGCAAATGGAAGAATGGAATTTAGAACCTGATATTATTAATATACACTCTGCAAAACTTAATGATGGTAATCCATTTTTCCTACAATTTGTTAGAGGAGATTGTTATAGAATAGAACCATATAAACCAGATAGAGGAGTACAAGAATGAATAAAAAAGACACTTGCTATTATTGTGATCAAGAGTTTGAATTAGATGAATTTAAAGATAATTATGATGGGGTTTATTTCTTATGTAAGGAATGTTATTATTCTCCTGAAATATATAGTTTGTGGCTTTCTAATAAAATTAGATGGGAAAAAGTTGATTATCAATATGAGGATTAAAATAGAATACTAATATAAATAAAAATACAGGAGATTAAACAATGCTAAAAAGTTTAGGTGAACTAAAAGTTGGAGACAAACTTACTCATTATAAAACAAATGAAAAATATTCAATAGCACACATAAACCCAAGAGATGAAATAGAAGGGGCTAATTATTATTTTCCTCTACTTGGATATGTAAGAGATCAGTGTATGAAGAAAATGTTTTTAGTAGAAAAGTATAATGATTTTATTGTAGGTTAAATATGAGAAGATATTTTTGTAAAAAACAAAATAAAGTTGTTGACAATTATATAAGAGAGTGTAATAAATGTGTAAAAGATAATAAATCTGGTTATGAAGATCAATTGCTATGTCAAAATTTTAACTTAGATATAATAGAGGAAAGTACAAATGAGTTTTAATAGTTCAGATTATAGATGTAAGGAATGTAAACATATAGATAATTTTATTAAAGAAAAAGCTCTTGATAGTTTTCCTGAAAAAATAAAATGTTCTAAGTGTGGAAAAGATTCTCTTAGAGTTTGGGGAGTTGCTACATTTGATATAAGTATAGGTAAGTGTGGTAATACTAAAGATGGGTGGAAAGGTGGTATATACAATCATCCTAGTGTATTAGGTAGTTATAAAGGAACTAAAATAAAATGAATAAAGAAAAAATTGTATGGATAACTATTATACTTTTAAATTTAATAAACTTATATATTTGTTTATTTGAAAGTGTAGAAAACCCTCTATTATTATTTATATGGTGGTGGGTGTGTTTCTTTGGTTCTATATTTGCAGGATTCTTTTTAACTGAGTAATAAGATGAAAGAATGTATAATAATTTATTTTGATCCAAAAGAGGTGTGTTTTGTAGATAATTGTAAAGACATTATTTGTGATCATCATATGAAAAATAAAAATTTAAAAAAGGAAAATAAAGATGCCAAAAATTAAACAACAAGGTCTTAATCTTAAAAAACTTTACAGATCAATTAACTGGGATCATAAATTAAAAACAGATATGTTAGAACCCATATGGAAACCTAACATAGTTAAAGTAATTGAAAGTGGTGACAAAGTAGTTAATAATGATGCTGATAAAGTTAAAAAGAAAGAAGAGAGAAAAATAGAGAAACAAAGAAGAAATAGTCAAGGTGCGTGTAAGTCAGCTAAGAGTAGAAGATATAAAAATAGAATAAAAGCTAAAAGAGAATCTTTTGAAAAATTTATTGAAAATAAAATTGAAATAAGTAAAGAAACTGAATGAAAACTTATATAGGAATAGATAATGGTTCCACAGGTAGTATTGGAATAATAGATCATCTAGGTAAAAAAGATTTTTTTAATATTCCAATACATATTGAACAAAATTATACTAAGACAAAACAAAATATAACTAGAATAGATTTTTTAGAGTTTAGTAATATACTACACGAAATTAAAACAATCAGATGTTTTAATTATGAATGTTTAGCATTATTAGAAAGACCTATGGTTAATCCTAAAAGATTTCATGCAACTACAAGTGCACTAAGAGCTTTAGAATCCACATTAATTGCATTAGAATTACATAATATAGCTTTTCAATATATTGATTCAAAACAGTGGCAGAAACAGATGTTACCACAGGGTATAAAAGGTAGTGATGAACAAAAGAAAGCTAGTTTAGATATGGGCATAAGATTATTTCCTGAATTTAAAAATGAAATTATTGAACACAAAGATGCAGATGGAATACTTATAGCTGAATGGGCTAGAAGAAATAATTTATAAAGGAAAAGTAAAATGATAACTGTAGAGCAAGAAGATATTGAGAAAGTTATTAATTCATCTGATGAATTAGATTTTTTATTAAAAAAATATAAGTTAAAAAAGTACATAGATTATCAGGAATCTTTTGATTTATTATATGAAAAATTTCCTTTTATGAAAAATTTTGAATATGGTATTAATACACGAAACAGTTTTTCATCAATTAAAATGAATGAATATTTAGGATATGCTCTTATACCCTATGCAGGGTTATTTAGTAGTTTTATAGTAAATATTTTTTTAAATGCATATTTTAAGAAAAGGAGAAAGAAGTGATTGACAAAATATCATCCACAAATAAAATAAGTGATAGACAACAGGAAAAGGAATTTTGGAAGGAAAAGAATGAAAAGTGTTTGAAGTGCAAAAAGCTCTGCAAGCAATCAAAAAAAGCAACAGTAATATCATGTATTAATTTTGAAGAAAATAATAAAGGAGAAGTTTAATTTTGAAAAAATATATTGAAAAAATTTTAAATAAATTTGGGTATGAGAAAAAAAATTATTTATTAAAAGAAACATTAATTTTTAAAGAATATCTTAGAATTATAAATCCTTTAATAATTAAATCAGAAGCTAAATTAAATTTGCGTTCTGATAATTCAGATGAATACATAAAAAAATATTTAGAACAAGATATTTTTAATCAAATAAAAAAATATATTAGGTATGATAGAATGAAAAACCCCTCTACCCTCTGTGAAATAATACAAGCTATTTTAATAATAGGAGAAAATCAAATTTGAAAAAATATTTTAAACACATTATTACAAAACTATATTATAGATATTGTTTTGAAGATTCTAATTTAGCAATGGAACTTATAAATTACTATGTACCTAATACTATGAGAAAATTAGATGGAACTAAAGTTGATGGTCAATTCTTTTTTGCTCAATTAAATAAAAACATAGAAGATAACCCTAAACAATTTTATATACCTTATTTAGATATTGACACAACAGATTTAAAAGATTATACAATATATGATATGGAACAGGAGAATAATTAATGTCAGAAAACTTATACCAAAAATATAGACCTCAAATATTTGATCAAGTTGTAGGGCAAGAAAGTATATTAAAAGATTTAAGAAAAAGAAATCAAAATAATTCTTTTGCCCAGGCAATGCTATTTGAGGGGATTACAGGGTGTGGCAAAACAACCTTACAGAAAATTATAGCAAAACAAATTCTTTGTAAATCAAAAGATGAAAAAGGGAATGCTTGTAATAATTGTGAATTTTGTCAAACAGTAAATGAAGAAAAAATATCCAATTATTATTTTGAAAAGAATGCTAGTAATTTAGGGATAGACGAGGTAAGACAATTAGAAGAAATTGCTACAAAGAAAACATTATCAAGTGCTGTAGCTAAAGTCATTATAATTGATGAATTTCAAGAAATATCAAATCAAAGAGCTATGAAGAATATCTTAAAATTATTAGAAATGCCTCTGGGTAATATATATTTTCTTATAGGGGCAATGAATGGTGATAAAATAGATCGTGCCATAAAAAATAGATGTGCTTTATACAAATTACAGCCCTTATCTGTACCTGAAATAGTTAAATATCTTATGTATATTTGTAAAGAAGAAAATATATTATTAGATACTACTGAAAAGAAACAAGTAATTATAAGTCTTGCGGATACTTGTATGGGTAGTTTAAGGCAAGCAATTAGTAATCTGGAAAGAGTTATATATTCAGATTTATGGTCCGTTAAAGATTTAAGTGATGAACTCTCCATAATCTCAAATGAAAATCTTAATGAGATGATTAATCAATTATTACAGGGAGATATAAACTTACTCAATAATAAAATAACAGAAGACATACTCAAACGTATCAAATTTGTTCTCAATATTATTTTTAAACATATTAATGGACTAGAATTAAACACTTGGCAAGGGCAACAAATAAAAGCAATTAAACAATGTAATATAGAAAGTATAGAACATACTATAGAACAATTAAATGAATTAAATAAATTTCCTTATTTACCAAGTGATGTCATTGAGTTCCAAATTATAAACATTATTAGGGAAAACAAAAAGAGAATAATTGAAGCACCAAAGGAAAGACAAGTAAGGAGATAGATTATGTTAGAATGGTGTACAGCACATTATTGGATGACTTTTTGGATTATAATTTTTTTACTTATTATTATTGATAGTATTGTGTGTAATATTAGTAATACTATAAATAATAGACATACTATAGAAAATAATAAAATTAAGTTACAATTTAAAGAATTAAAAAATAAAGATGAAGAAAATGAGAAAACAGTATAATAATCTCATTAAAGAAAAAGGTATATCTAATATACTATTTTATTTAACTGATTTACCTTATAGTTATAAATTAAAAATATTAAATAAATTGCTTGACAAATATACTATAGAAGTTTTAAATGTAAGCCTAGAAGAGTTTTATATGAGATATATTCTATTAAATAGAATTGATAATAATAGAATTTTAAATACTTTAAAAGGAATATGTGAAAGGAGAAATAAATGAAAATAACAGCTTATGATTATTATGTATCTTTGCAAAAGTATTCTAAATTTTTAATAGAAGATAAAATCTATACTTATTTTGATACTATGTGTTTAAAAGATTTGGCGGAACAATACTGTAATAAATATTTTATGGATGAATTCTTTGATAAAGATAGTAATTTTATAGAAAAGAAATATTTAAATGAATTTGAAATAGCTCTGTTTGGCTATCATCCATCTTTTATTGAAATGAAAGATGGATCAAAATATTTTAAAGGATACAAATTAACATCAAAAGGGTATAAATTAATATCATGAAAATTGAAACAAAAGAATATGAAACTAGAAAAGTAGAAGTAATAAAAAATACTAAATATTATTGTGATAAATGTAAAGAAGAATTTAAAGTAGATACTTATTCAAAAGATAAAAATAAAATTGTATTTCAAAAAGGCGATCGTGACCCATATGATGGCAGTGGGCATATAGAAGGTCACCAAGCTTATTTATGTGAAAAGTGTGGTATAATAATTAAGTCACTATTAGAACAAAATGGAATCAAATTTGAAGAATTTGATATATGGTGGTAAAATAAATAAAGGAGGTATATTATGTGACTGTGAAAAGTCATATCAATTAATTATTAAATAGTAATGTTTTAAAAGTTTTTCAAGTAGTACAAATTTAAAGGTTAGTTTATTGAATTTACTTTTTCTAAAATTGTTTTAAAATTAAAAAATACCTTCTGGTGTATAGGTCACTTAGTAGCCTTAACCTATTAAAGTGTAAACCAGAAGACTTTATTAAAGGAACTTATATTATGAAAGAATTATTAGAAGCTGTAAGAATAGTTGATACTATAAATGAAGAGTTATTTGAATTAGCCCCAGATCAGGAATTATATCTTAATATCAATTATTGTTTTGGAAGAACTATGGTAGAATTTTTTGGTATGAGACTATGGGATTCAGATAATGATGACAGAGAATATTTGGGTGAAGATATAGACGAATATGAAAATCTTGAAAACTATATAAGAAAGGAATTTAATAAAATAAGTACAAAATTACCTATATTAAAGGAGTTATAAAAAATGTCAATAAGCATATTTGATTTTGCAGATATAATAAATAAGCAAATAATAATAACATATTATCCTAATCAGAATAGAAGGTATACTGCTCAATTTGAGTATGGAGAAATCATAGAGAAAGGTAGGGAATGTGTATTATGTGGAACTTATAGAAATGCAGATTCTCCAAGAGGAGCTATAATAGATTACTGTAATAAAATTTCAGGACAAAAAATTGTTTTTAATGCAATGAGTAAGGAAAGAAAACAAGAATTCAATATACCAGAATTAGGAGAATAAATAATATGCAGGCAAGATTTATGATAGAAAACCCCGATAGTCTTGAAGCAACAATGAAGATAACTATGACTCTAAAGGAATGGACGGAGTTAAGAGACCAACTATCAGAAGTTTGGCCTAGTTCAATATTAAGTCAGCATATTACAAATTTACTATCACAAGGAAGAAAAGTATTTTATTCAAAGGTAGATGATGAGCGATAAGTTATGGGAGATTTGGAATTATTGCCATAATACACAAATTGAAATACATGAGAATGGATTTGAACATGAACCTTTTAATCAAGCACAAATAGTTACTTTAAGAAAAATACAATATATGATTAATCATACTTGTACAGATTTATCAAAATTAGATAAGGAATAATAAATGAAATACTATATACAAGATTCAAGATATTATGTGGGTAATTGTGTTTTATTTTGGGCTATGGATAGACATGGGTATACTACTGATATAGATAAAGCAGGATTATATTCCGAAGAAGAAGCAGTTGCTATTTGTAAAAACCGAGACACCGACATTATGTGGTCAGAACCATATATAAAGGGTAGGGTACAATTAACTTGTGATAGTCAGTATCTAGATATAAAAAGTTCAGGTCTTGTGAATGAAGAAGAAAAGTGTAGACATGAATTAATAAGGGGGGCAATAAATGATTATTTTAGGTGATATCCAAGCAGACGAGAAACAGCCTCATAGACAAGCAGTATTAAATTTATTTGATTGGCTATATGAAAATTATCCAGATGAAATATATATACAAGTTGGAGATTTTTTTGATTCTTCTGCCTGTCCTAATGATGTAAGAGATGAGGTACTCGAAAAAATTTTAAAATTCAAAGAATTCCATATTTTGACAGGGAATCATGACAGGTCTTCAAAAAGTAAGAATATTTTGTTACCCTTCCGCCATCATAAAAATATATTTATTTATGAAAACAAAGCTGAAATAACAATTGATGAGTATAAATGTTTAATACTACCTTTTCAGAGAGCTTCAGAAAAAGTAAGAGAATATGAAATAAATAATAATGAATTTGATTTTGTATTCTCCCATTTTTTTCATCCTAAAAAAAGCTTTAATGGAATAGAAGCTATTGATTTAAGTAATATAAAATCTAAATGGTATATATATGGGCATGATCACACTTATGCAATTATAGATAAAGTACATATTATTACAGGATGTATTATTCCTGCTTCACAAGGACAAATAAATAATGCTATTATTAAAATAGATAAAAATTCAGATAGTTTAGAATTTATTTATCATCCTTCCTATTTTGATTATGAAGAAATAGAATATGGAGAACAACCAAAGAGTAAAAATAATATACTCAATATAAAAAATGCCCCTTCAATTGATAGTGTATATGAGATGTATAAAGGGTGCTATATTCGGGATGAGGGTATCACGTTTTTACAAAATGAAGACATAAACTTAAATGATGTATCTTTTGATATGAGTGATTTATCAGGACAATTTATTACTTTTTGTGAACAACCTGATATGAATATATCTAAGGATGTTCAAACAACTTGTTTAAAATATTTAAGAATGTAATTACTAATATATTATCATAGAGGTAATATTATATGGCATTAAAATGTAAAGAATGTAATGAGAAACTAATATTTCAAGGTGGATTAGTAAAGGGTAGTACAGATTTAGAAATTCATAAATGCTATAAATGTGATCAATACTATTCATATGATTTAAATAAAGGACAATTGAATTATTACAATATAAAAGAGGATCAGAAATGAAAAAACTTTTTTTAATTTTAATTTTATTTATTTCAGTTTCAATTTTTGCTGAAGAATATCAATCTCCAATGTCACTTTATAAAGATAATTATATAATCGCTGGAGATAAAGACAATCAGGTTAAAGTTCAAATTTCTGCAAAATTTAATATTTTCTATCCTTCAAATACTGGTTTTAATTTAGGTTATACTCAATTAAGCAATTGGTATTGTTATGGCAATAGAGATACGTTTTTCACAATGTATTGCCCTGAAGTTTTTTATAGATTTGAAAGCGGAAATAATTTGTTTAGTGATGCCGTTATTCCTTTTATAGATTTTTTACAAGTTTCTCCTATCGAACATAATTCAACGGGTGTTGAGGGGGAAAACCATAGAAGTATAAATCAATACTATGCACAAGGCCAATTCAGTTATGGAGAAGTTTATAATATCGGATTTGGCGGTAAATATTTCAGATATTATTCTATAAGTGACAAAAACGAAGATATAAATAAATATCGCAAGAATTATGAAGTTGATGTATTTTTTAAGATTAAATCAAAGACTGTAAATTATCTTGATAAAGAAGAGTTACATTTTAAGTTCGGTGGAAACCCTCTTGGTAATGGCTGGTATTGTGTCGAAGCGCAATTCAGAATTATATCAAGTAAATTTCAGCCGAAATTTATGATACAATATTATAAGGGATATTCAGAGTTTATGGTACAATATAATCGCAAAGATGAAGCGATAAGGATAGGGTTAGTATTCTAATATAAATAAAGAGGAAAATAATTAATGTTAATAGCAGAATTAAATAAAAGTATAGAAATTCGTAACCAATTTGTATTTAATGCAAAAAATGTTTTACTTAATGAAGTTAAAACAGCTTATGGGTATAATGATACTCAAGCAAAAAAAAGTATATCTTCTATATGCAAAGAATTGACGTTTGCGATTGAGGCTATTAATAAAAATTTAATGCCAAATGATGTTATTAGCTTTTTAAAGAAATGTTCAACTAATGGATGGGTAAATCCTGAGAATTCATATCTTAATGAAACACTAGGTTTCTATGATGGTATATTTAAGAAATCTTTTGCTGAAAAGTTTAATATTAATGCAATGGGTATAAATTCTTTTAATGAGTTTATAGCCTGGGCAAATGAACAAACTGAGTTTATAGGCACACTAAGAATAATAAGTAATTCAGGTGGTAGACATTCTTTAATATGCTATAAGTATAATGGTAAATTATATATAAGTGATACTTCTAATAGGGGTATTGGGGTATTATTAAGTAAGTACATAACTTCTAAAAACTTTGTTTATTTTACAATGTTATTTGTTTAAAATATAATTTTGATTTCAATACCTATTAAGGATTGAAAAATATAATTTAAAAAGTGACCTATAAAGGCACTAAAGAGGTAAAAATGTCTAAGCACAATTTTTCAAATTCAATTAGTCTTGCAGGAGTATTTAATGATGTTGTTGGATCTGTTTATACAATTACAACAACCAATGGTATAAATGGAATAGATAGCTATTCATATTTAGAGTATCCTACAATTAGAAGTGATTATTGGAGATTAGTTGAGGAATTTACTTATCCAGTTATCTATACCCCTTCTTTTCCAGTTAGTAACTATAGTGTAGATGAAAATCTTACTTCTATAATTTCTATTGCTGTTTCAGGATTTAGTGATGATGAAATTTCTATTAGGAGAGAGGATTTAAAACTTGTTGTAGAGGGTAAAAAATCCCTACAGAGGGGGCAAGAAGATAAAAGAAAATATTTTTATCGTAATATTGCTGAAAGAGATTTTAAATTAGAATATCAAGGTTCTGATAAATGGGATTTTGATAAACTTGAAGCGAGAATGAGTAAAGGTATCCTAAATATTGAAATACCAATGAAAGATGAGTTTAAACCTATCAAACAGAGTTTCCAAATTAAGAAATAAAATGTTATTATGGTTACAGATACTAGCACCTTTATTTGTTTTATCTGTGATTATATATTTTATTTTTTATTATATTGATTTAGACTTATTTTAATCTTACCTACCAAGTGTAGAATAAGTTCTTAAAGCCTATGAAATTAATTATAGGCTTTTTGCATTTCATACTTTTACACATCTTTTATACTAATAATTACACAACACGCTTTTTGAGGTATTATTATGTTTACTACAGTATTTAATTTTATAAAATCAAAAATAACTAAAATAAATTTAACACAACTTTTACCTAAAGCAGAAAAGTTTGTTGATAAAAATGTAGTTATTTTAAATTCAACTACTACAGATGATCCTAAATGGCAAAGATATTTTCCATTCTCTTTTTTCTTTGGTAATGGTAAATTTCAACCTTTATATGCATTTACATTTGTATTTTGCTCTTTAGCTATTTGGATGCTATATATTAAAATTGATTTTGCATTTAAAGCCCTTAAATTAGGTACATTTACTACTGATATGATTTCCACTTCTGATATAGCTACAGTATTGGCTTTTGCTGGTTCTCTAGTTGCTGTTTATCAAGGAGGAAAATATATAAACAATACAACATCAAATAATTCAACTCCCTTAGACCCAACTACGGAACAAAAAAATAATGATATCACAAAAGAAGGTGATAGTCAATCTTAATTTAAGGTATTTTATAAATGATCGAAAACAAGGTTATTCAAATGGACTTAAATATGTTAAGTCAATATGGTGCTTATGGTATTTTATTATTAATGGGATTATGGAAGGGTATAAAATATTTAATACCTTTTATTGTTAAAAACTTTTTAAACAAAAAGACCAGTAAAACAGATGTGACAGTTAATTTAAATAATTGTGCTACTCCTATAACAGAATTTACAGGATCTAAGCAAGATTTTAAATCAATGTTAATTCTCTTTTTAAATCAAGGTAAAATACTTACAGCTATGCATAATCTAAAACCAGACATACTAGAGGAACAAAAAAATTATTTTAATAGACATAGACAGAATATTAAAATGATGGCTACAAACATAATTGTAGAACTATTAAAAGAAGCAAATATAGATGAATCTTTAATAACAACATATTTTTCTAATTTTGAAAATTTTTCAGAAGTATGTGAAATTAGGGTTCTAAATAAATATGAAGAAATGTGCAAGGACAACCATTTTGCAGAATACAATGAAAAAGATTATAGGGAATTAGTTGATAGGAATATATTTATTATAGAAAACATATTAGGAGATTTATTAAGAAAGAGATATATACAAAGAGAGTATATTAAAAATTTTAAACGTGTTTATGAGCTTCACCCTTCTATACAAGCAGGATTAAGAGATTGTTTTGATCAAGCAAGAGAAGTTGCAATAGAAAAAGCAAAGAAAGTAAATGAAGCAAAAACATGTTATGAAGCAGAAGTTTCAGATATATTAGGTATGAAATTTAGTTTGGAGATATAAAAAATAACATATAGTTTTACTAATAATATATAATGGGGACTTATGAAGAGATATAATTATTTATTAAAAGAAGAAGATTCTTTATCACAATTAACAGATGTAACTATACCCCAAAAAATAGTTGAATTTATACAAAAAAATCCTTTCCCGAAAGATCATGAACAGTGGCATAAATTTGCAGAAGATGAATTAAAAATAGATTCTGAAACTTTAGAACAATATGCCTATGCTATGCTTACAGTTATTTTTACAGGAGGTAAGTCAAAAGGGGATTTAACTAAAATATCTAAAGAACAATTAGAGATTGGTCTTAAAATTGAATCTGAGCATGTAGTGTTAGAAGGCAACACAAATAATGTGGTGGCTGAAATACAAAGATTGTTTGAAACTAAAATTTCCGCTGATCATGATGCTGAACATGATGGAACCTATTATACAAGTACAATAAATTTTCAAGATGAGTTAATAAGAGAAAAAAAATAAATTATGGTATACTATCCCACTACCCAAGATTGCTTTATTAGATTATTTACACAGTTAAGGGATAAAACAGTAAGTAATACTACTAGTGAAGTATCTTTAATAAATACAACAGGAGCAAAGGGCTCTTTATTACTTCCTGCAAATATATTACAAGTTGGTAGTGTACTTAAATTTAAAATGGATGGTATATATAATGATGCAAGTACTCCAACAGCAACAGTTAGAATTAAAATAGGAGCTATAACCATTATAGAATCTGCAACAACCATTCCTTCTAATCTGACTAATGCTTTTTTTAATGCAGAATTTATGTTAGTAGTTAGGTCAATAGGTACATCAGGGTCTATATGTGGAGAGGGTACAACTTTTATAAAAAGCCCAACTAGTGTTGGTGCCCCTGCTATGAGGGCATTACAGATGCTTACTGATGTTAATATAAATACTACTATTGATAATTTATTTGATCTTACTTATCAATGGAGTGCGGCATCAACATCAAATTCTTTGACAAGTAGAAATATACTAATAGAAGCTATGTTTTAAAAAATATAATGAAAAGATATAAACCGTTTTTAGAACAAAATGATATTCCAATAGAAATTAATAAATTTGTAATGGATTATTTAAGACACAAAGATGCCTCTAAACTTATACAATCATTAATAGATAGTTTAGAAAAATCTGGTAATAGAGAAGCATCAAAAAAATTACAAAAATTAATTACAGAGGTATAAATATGAGTAAAACAAATAATGAAGA
>Ga0172381_10005779_pt1 | contig 12492 bp, 16 predicted proteins | sample Leawel6488metaG_FD_119754 | JGI IMG/M metagenome (GOLD analysis project Ga0172381, IMG submission 119754) | Leachate microbial communities from a municipal landfill in Southern Ontario, Canada - Leachate well 64-88 metaG | ecosystem: Engineered > Solid waste > Landfill > Unclassified | place...
GAAATTTTTGTGGGGTAGGTTACTCTAATTCTTGTGATCATAGAGGCTGGGGAGACGAGTGTGGGGCGGGATATTCTGATTCGAACTATTATTATGCGAACCATTATAATACTCCGTTTCAAAATTTTTGTAATCATGCAAATATATATTATTAGATGGAAGATTCTTTATGACAACTTTTCTTTGGTATCCTATTGCGGATAAGTGTATAAACGGATGTTTATATTGTTTTGAAGATCCCGATTTTAAATCCGAAGAATCTGCATTTAAACCGTTTGACCGCCAAAAGATGGCAGATAAAATGAGAGATTTAGTTGTGGGCAGGGAGAATGATTGTCAAATAGTTTTACATGGCGGAGAGGTATTAAGTCTTCCGATTGACGATTTTGAATTTTTTTTAAAAGAAACTAGAAAATATATAGATCAAGTAAGTCTCCAAACAAGTCTTGGACTTCCATTAACCCCAGAACATCTTCGACTTATAAAGATATATAATGTACAACTTGGAATTTCAGTGGATGGCCCTCCCGAATTTAATATTTTGAGAGGTCCTCGTCGTCCCGAGGCTAATAAAGAATTTCAAGATATAGTGTATAAAAATATACAATTGCTTAATTCTTCTGGAATAAGATTTGGATTAATAACGATATTAAGTAAGGCAAATGCCACAAAAGATAAAATAGACGATTTAATAAAGTGGTGTATAAGGAATACCTCGGGAGGGAGATTTAATCCTATGTTCCTTCCCCATCATCGAGAAAAATCTGAAATATCCAAATATATTCTTACGAATGAAGAGTTAACAAATGCATATTCAAGGTTGCTCGATGCCGCTATAAAATATTCAAATTTCGATTTTAGACTTTTTGAGGAAATAAAAAGCACTTTACTTGGAGAATTTAAATCTGGATGTGTTTTTAATAGGTGCGATTATTTAACAACTACGTGCCAAACGATTCTTCCCGATGGAGGAGTTGCTAGATGTGATCGATGTTTTCAAGATGGATATTTTTATACGTCTGATAAATCTACGAACGCTCGCTGGCAAATGTTGGAACAAACAGAATGCAAAGGTTGTAAATATTTTGTTGCTTGCACGGGGGGATGTCCATCAGAAGGTCAAGGAGGAGATTTTAGATCTAAATCAATGTATTGCGAATCTGATTATTTTATGTTTCAATGTATAGAAAATATACTCAGAAAAATGTTTCCCGGAATAATATTATCTATAGATGTTTATAATTATTATGAAGATTATTTTATTCCTCATAAAAGAATTAATTTCCTGATGCGTGATAATTATTTTATAGATACTAAGATGCGTATGGTTAATAGTACTAGACTCCTTGGATGGGTCCCCAGAGAAAACGAACCAAGTTTGAGTAAGCCATCATATAATCATGCAGATACTAATATTTCAAGACCTTGTGGTGATAAATCTTGTTCCAAAAAATAAAGGAGCCGAGTGCGTTTTCTACTGTATTAATTAAATGTGGAAGATATGATTTGATTGATTTTCTGAAATCTATGAGAAGTTTATCTCATGATTTAGAAATAAAATCTGTGACAAGTGGTCTTCGTGATGTTAATGTTTATTATTTAAATCAAAGTTGTTACGATGAGCAGATTAAGGAATTATCCGAAAACGGATTAATGTTTTTACCTCTCGCAAGAGTTAAATCGTTTGATGGATTCAGTAACGGACTTGAAATATCCGATGAAATTGGTCCCGATACATCTATTTATGGAGTAATATCTCAAAATAGCGAAAGTCTTAAGAAATTTAAGAAATATTTTGATACTACAGATGATTATAAAATGGGTCTTATGCTCGGATATCCCGAATGTTGTTGCAGGGGATACGTAGACTATACTCGGAGGTCTCCCGATCCTATATATGAAATAGCCCAGAATACACAACATGATTTATCTACAAAATACGATCCTATTGTTATTCGAGATATCCATTGGACTCTACAATCTCATATGAGATATTTTGAAATTAAAATAATTCCATTTTTTCCTTGTAATTATTATTGCGATGAAGCTATAGAATCTGCAAAGGAATGGTATAATTTATTATATTCTTTAGATCCAAACACCGTAAAAGGTATTCAAAAATTAATGCTTGATCCTTCTACATGGAGTTTATACAATTCTCAGGTTCTTATTAATAGACCGCCATCTAAGGCTAATTTTATGGGATATGCCGTATCGTATTACACTCCTGAAAAAAGAGAAGTTGATTTTTATCCAATTTAATAATTTATTTTATTCGGAAAAATCGTTTAATCGGCATGAAGTGGATTTAGATGGATCACTTCTTACTGGTATTTTTACAATTAAAGATGGAATAATTGGAGGGTATCCTTTTTTAGAATGTATTCTTTCGATTCTCCCGTTTTGTGATTATTTGCTTCTTAATGATGGAGGATCTACAGATGGGACCAAAGAATGCCTTCAAAGATTAGAATATAATTTTCCAGAAAAAGTAAATTTATATTACATAAAAGATAAGTACACAAAGAATTGGGGATCAATAGATTATGGGCTAAACAAATTAATAAAAGAGTGCAAATCAGAATGGATTTTTGAAATTCAAGGAGATGAAATTTTAGATTCTAAAAATGCACATAATATGATTAAAATAATAAAAAATTCAAAAAATTATAACGCTATTCGACATAGTAGGTTGGATTATGATTTTTTAAATGAAGATTTTTTTTATGATATGAGGACGATTAGGGTAGTTAGGAATGTGCCAGATTTAACTTCCTATATTGGTGGAGATAATTTTCAAATTGGGCCTCGGAAATCTCCTCGCGAAGGTTTTACTTTACATAATGTCCCAGTAGAAAGAGACGATTATTCTTTTGTATTAAAACACTACTTTAGATGTTTTCCAAATTGTGTTAATGAGTGGGCATATAGACATGCTGTAAAATTAGCTTCAGATAATTCTAATCGGAAAGCGATATATGAGTCTCCTACGGTTCCCATATTTAGTAATAAAAAAAATATACCTTCTCATGTTCCAGCAATATTAAAAGGAGTTGTTGGGCAAGATTTTTATGAAGTGAGAGATTGTTTATTTAAAAAAATATTAAGCTAATAGAAAGTTTTAAATAGTATTAAGGCATAAAACCTATATTATGTTTTTAATTTGTAGGAATGTAGACGGGCCGATTCAAATTATCGCCCGCGGTGATTGCGAAGATTTTATAAAACATTATATAAAATATAATATTAACGAGCGGGATAAGGAAAATTACAAAATATTAAAAACTGAAGAGGTTGATATAAATCAATTTATAGAAGCGGCCCCTTTGGAATGATTGAAAAATCTAAACCATTTAAGAAACCTTGCAATTGCGGACACCAGTGAAATTGAATCTCTTTTTATTTAATTCACTTTTTTAAAATCTCTTGAGTATCTTATTATTCTTTTCTTTGTTCTAAGGTTATTCTTTATGACGGTCCAGGAATATAAATCTATTTGGAAGAAGGGTGTCGTCACTTATGGTTATGATGGTGCGAACCTCGTTCCTTTAAAATTAAATGCGGATGGAGAACTGGTAGTAAACCTTGAGGCGGCCTTTATTAATATTGGAGATGTAGACATAGCTTCTCCATTAGGTGACCAAGCGAAAGCAGCGTCAATTAGCGTATCTCCCGCGACGGATATTCCTGCCACTAGACAAATCGGAAAGGTAGCAATTGATCAGAGTACGGCGAATGCGAACGAAGTGGTTCTGAAATCTGCGGCGATTGTAGGAACCCTGGCTGATCCTGCGGCTTCTGTCTCTGCCGATGAAACAGATTTAACTTTAAGCAGTTTGATATCCCTAGCGAAAGCCTGTAAGAATCTGGATATTGATGTTGTAACACATCTCGCCACGCTGGCAGGCGCAGTAGACACCACATACAAAGGACAGGATCGTACCACCACCACCGGTGGTGCTGAAGAACTAACCATTCCCGCAAATTCTAAGAAAGTCATTCTCTCGTGTGGTCCCTCTACGCAAGTATACATTAATCTGAATGCAGATGCTACAACCTCAAGCCCGCTGTATTTCGAAGATCCTTTCGGGCCGATCATTCTCGATTTGGGATCAGTGACTAAACTTTCTGCTTATGTGGTCGCTGGAAACGTCGGGGCGGTGTTTTTCGGATGAGATTAAGTCAAAAATCTCCTACCATCGTTGTTTATAGCAATGGATCTAGTATAATCGCAGAAGACAATAGCCAACATAGTAGGTCAATTGCAAACGCTGACCCGTCGTCTGCCGTAAGCGTGCAAAATCTGATCGCTTCTGTTTTCGCACGACTTACAACCCTCGGCGGCGGGCACGCATTTTTCAATGCCGGTACATACCTAATGAATTCCGTTCTGGCAGTTCCAGATAACGCGGTTATTGGGGGCACTCCCGGATTAACAAATTTCGATATCGCCGGCGCATCGTCTAGTCAAAATCATTTCACGCTCGGTAATAATTGCCAACTCCGGGGATTACAATTAATCGGCACTGGTGCACGCACAAAACCCATCGGGGGAATTTATGCCTCTGGAAAGTCTAACTTTCTGATAGAGGATTTGGTAATAGCAGGTGGAAAAGATGGTATTCGCTTAGATGGATGTTCTGATTTCCAAATTCGGCGATATGTGGCACATGATTTACATGGCACCGTAGGCAGTGAGTGGGCCCCCGGATTCAATCCATGCAATTGTAACCGAGGAGTGTTGGAACATTTCAAAATTTATGATTCTGATCGGGCTATTGAGGTAGAAGATGGCAGTAATAACATTACGGTTCGGCACGGATATATATATAATATAACAAATGACGAACCCACTCTCAACATCCCGTTTGCGCTTAACATCCACTGGCATGGGGCCGGTTATTACACGGCCCCAACCTTCATAAAATTTGATGATATAGTTTTATTAAATTGTTACAGTGGATTACTTGTCTACAATTTCGGAGATGGGTGCTGCGCTGATCGAATATATGTATCTGCTCAAACGTCCCCCGTGGCAGGGGCCGCGAGTATCAGTCCAAATGTTGATACCCGTGCGGGATTTAAATTATCAAACAGTTATTTCGCGAGCGCGCAGACTGCACATCATATGGTCGTGTGCGATGAATCATCGGGGGCTGGAGCAGGTTCTGTGCTAGATAACGTCGGAGCGTATTGTTCTGGCACCGGAGCACATTTTGGATTCGATATACTAGGAAGGTTAACGGTACTACGGAACTGTCAAGCATATGGTTCGATTGGATTCAATGTAAATTCCAATGCGAATTTGATCGCGTGCAAATCAATTAAATCTGGTGATAGCTATTATTTTGGATCAAGTTCGAGTAGATGTCTAGTTTCTGGATGTTTTGCAACGGGAAATGCTATATTGTATGGGGATTACCACCGTTTTGAGAACAATGATTTCGCATCGTTTGTTATCAATGGTGCGAATTTGCATACAGTGTTTATAAACAACAAATTGTATGTGATCCAAAACAACGGATCGTCGACAGGTACCGGGTCAGAACAGACAATAGCGCATGGCCTGAATGCTATTCGGCCAGGTGTGAGTGCGTGGGCGAAATATCTAATAGGTACTCGATATATAACCGAGATAATACCGTTTGATGCTACTAATATTTATCCAACTGTGGAAACTGGAGTGGCTTATGAATGGAGGATAGAATGAGAGACATTTTTACTCTTTTCGTGGTTATGGCCTTGATCGGGTCCGCGTCGGGAATTGGAATAACCACTTCATTGGACAGAACGGTATCCGCCAAACCGGGTGTAGTGTTTTTCGTAGGCAACGCTTCAGCCAATCAGACATTTACCCTACCGGATGCAGCCACCGTCAATCTGAAAGGCTTTCCATTCGAGTTTGTGGTGAATACCGATCCCGGGAGCTATTATTTCCGCCTAACCGCGACAGGTGCCGATCATATAGGTGGGAATGATTACTATATTATCACAGAACTGGGCGCGGCAAAGGTTGTGTCAGATGGCAATGATTATCATGTTCAGATGCATGAAGGTAATTGGACATCATCAGGTGCATGATCGCTTGCGCGGGTCACTTCCGGCCAGCCTTAGATTCTTTTTGCCAAATCCCGCTAAATTAACCTACCGTCACATTTATATCTTATCATCTCCATCTTTTATCCAGTCTATTTTACAAATAAGAAAGATGGTGACATATAAATATGAATACTCCCAAACTTGATTGGAATCTCTTCGACTTCCAAGAGGAAGAGATAAACACTATTAATAATGAATTATATGACCTCCGCAAACAGAAATATCCCGAATATAGAGACTCTTATTACCGATACTACAACGAATTTGGTATGCTAGGGATGATTGGGGATCTTTATAGGAAATTTGACCGCCTTAAAATAATGTCGGAAAGTTATTCAGATGAAGATATTAGGAATAAGGAAAAAGAAATTACCGACCAGTTTTATGACATTATTTCTTATTGTCAACTTCAACTTTACTGGTTGAGGAAGGAGAAGTGGGAAAAGGTTAAAAACCTGCACGCGCACACCTTTTCTTGGAATAATACAGGCTCTGGAAGTTTAAAAACATATACAAACAAAGACGGAATTAGTGTTGTGTATGTGCCCGCGCAATCGGTTATCCCGAACAATGTTGTTAGACATGATACGAAGATTTTTGATATTGGACCTTGTGTAGGATTCACTATTAAATCTGATGGGACAAAAATTTATGAGATAAATGTGAGAAAACTTGCGGAATTGGTTTTAGATTTGGAGGAGTAAAACATGTCTCCCAAAGTTATTTCTCCTTCGCAGGTGAATACTTATAGGAACTGTCCTCGCAACTATTACCTAAAATATGTTCTCTACCTTAAATCTCCGATAGAATCACCACAGTTGGTGTTTGGTTCCAAGATTCATTCTATGATTTCTCAACGAAATTTTACTTCAGAAGACCCGAGAGAACAACAAATGTTAACTCGTGCGCAGAAGTTTTTGGAAACTATGCCGCCCGGAGGATTGACCGAGACTTCTTATGAAGATAAATCGAACCCCGCAAAGTTTTATGGGGATATTCAAGGTCAAAGATCTGTGGCGGTTTTTGATCAATTGTGGGAGCCAGATGATTGCACTGGGTTGGATTGGAAAACTGGGTCGCTGCATACGTCTTATGTGGATCAGTACGAAATCCAAGGCTACTTTTTGTCTGAATTATATAAACAAAAATATGGAGTTCCCATGAAAAGGCTTCCGTTTAAGTTCCTTGCGGATGATAAAACTTATGAGGTTAAACTTCTAGAAGATGAAAAATCGTATAAAAAAGCGGAACGTGCTGTAAAAAACGTACTAAATAATATAGAAAAAGAGAAATTTGATAAAAAATGTAGTGGACTTTGTAATTTTTGTGACAATTCGATGTTTTGTAGTATGGATCTGTGATTTTCCCATGATTAAAGGCCCTTTAATACCCGAAAACGACGAAAATGTCTATTGCCCCACCTGGTCGGGGTTACTTGGTAAAAAGACCGTCTGTTTAAAAGAGAATTGCGCTAATTTTATACCTTCTCAAGAAGTGGACGGAGAAATATTTGAAGGATTTTGCCGAGAAAATGGAATTCTTGATGCTTTAAGTAGTATCATGATATCTTTGAGTATACTTTCATGCCAAACAGGGTTACAAATGGCAGAAAAAGAAGGAAATGAGGATAAAAACGAACCAGAAAGAGGTTTATATGGGTAAAATGAACGATTTTATCATCCAATTCTCCATTTTTCTTGTTGGATTACTATCGATTGGTATTGGACGAGTTGTCGGAGCACTTCAACACGATTTTGACCAAATTTTATCTAATTTGTTAATTTTTGGTGGATTATTGGTAATATTTTGTCTATTTATGACGGTTATTTTCATTTGGAGGCGGAATTCTGCGCCGAAGGTGTAGGATCTGTGGCGGGTTGGTTCAATCTAGAGAGTCATTCTTGTGCTCTGCTTGTGAAGATGAACAAATAGCGGTGAAAATGGGTAGTAAGAAAGTTAAAAAGAGAGATTATTGGGAGGATTATGAAGGTAGCTGTTGATTGCGATGGAATTTTGGCCGATGTAGTTGGTCATATTTTACCCATTTTGAACGAGAAATATGGTGTAAATTGTAAATATGAGGATGTGAATCGTTGGGATTATCCTATAAGCGGGATTTCCATAGGGAAACATTTGCTACATCATTACGCCGATCCTACTTTTCTTCTTACAACTCCCGAAATTAAGGGCGCGAAGGAAGCAATTACTGAAATTGCGAAACACCATGAAATAACAATTGTTACTGGGAGACCAGAATATGCTAGGAGATATACGTATTTGTGGCTGAATGATCGTTTTGTGTATAATAAAGTAATTTTCACAAATAAAAAGACCGTTCAGTCTACCGATTGTGATGTTCTTATAGATGATTATTACAAATATATAAATGATTTTTCTGATTCAGGAGGGAAAACTATTCAATTGTTACAACCTTGGAATGAGAATTACATTGCGGAGGAGGTAAATTATGTGGCCACGAAGTGGGATCAAATCCCTAATATGATTGAGAGGTTTCTATGATGTTTTCCAATAGAAACCTTTAAATAATATAATGTATATTATTATTTATGCCCTTCAAATCGAAATCTAGGAGGAGAAAGTATAATAAAGACTGGAAAAATAGGAATAAAGCGAAACAAAAAGAATATAATGCAAAATGGAAAGCAAAGCTAAAGGATTGGTATATTAATTATAAGAAATCTTCTCCATGTCCTATTTGTGGGGAATTTCGACCTTCTGTTTTGGAAGCTCATCATGTTTATCCCGAAAACAAATCTTTTAGTATGCATGAAGGAGTGAAATGTGGGATTTCTATTCGAAGACTAGAAATAGAAGCCACAAAATGTATAGTAATTTGTTGTAAATGTCATAGATTATATCATACGAATTCTTTTAATGGAGACGAAAAAGTAATTTGGGATAAAATAGTTAAAGATTTTGATAAAAATAATGGCACTCATTTCTTTGGACAGCCAGAAGTAACAAAGAAACCCGCAACTAAACCCAAGAAAAAGAAGGTTAGTATTCACATTAGATTACTGGAAGATTGAGAGCGTAAACTATTTATACTCTTAGATCAATTACTGAATATGTTTAAAATGCTCGATTTAATTAACTGCGAGAGCTGTTGTTATGAGCTTCGTTTGATCATCGATGATCCGGAGTTCTTAACAAATCCCTCGGACGCATTGGATGAGTTAGAGACTGTCGGAGCCGAATTTGATTTTGCCGAAAAGTTTCTAAATGAAGATGACCCCGATGAGGACAGCTATCTTATCATGGGCACAATACGCACCACCGATCTCTGGGAGACTCTAATGGAACTCGAAGATTGCGATTGGGTCCTTCCAACTGTCGGTTGCGCGTGCTGCGGAAAGTCTCTAGACAAGACTGAATAAAGAGCTTTTCATTTTTTTGTGAAATTTTCTAATGCCTTAAAACGTACATCAATGTTTTTATATGTTGGTTGATTAGAATTCGAATGCGCTCGTATTTTTAAATATTAGGAATGAATGTATGGCGACTTAGGAATTCGATTTAATTCGCGAGGAGAATAGAAGGAACGAAAATAGTAGAAAACCTTAAATAGTATTAGACCAATAAGCAGTGCGCTTGACGGGCATGTTTTTAAATAGTCTTTTCATGCGGATCACCGTCAAGTATTTCTCCTTTTCTCCTTTTCTCCTTTTCTCCTTTTCTCCTTTTCTCCTTTTCTCTGTATTTTTATTAATAGAAAGACTTAAATACCATTAAAATAATATACTTCTGATCCATATGAAGAGTAATCCTATTTTAGATCCCGATACGACTTATAAAAATAAGGAATGGTTGGAAGAACAGATTGTTATTTTTAAAAAAAGCAGGCGTCAAATAGCAAGAGAGTGTGGGGTATCTTCCGGGACTATTACTTATTGGTTTAACGAGGACTATAAAAAGAAATTCAGTGTTACTAGGAATAAATATTATTTAAATAATAAAGATAAAATGGATGTATGGCGCAAGAATTATCTAAAGAATTACCATGAAATTAATGGAGAATTTTTGAGGAGATATAGTAGAGAGCATCTCAAGGACCTAAGAATTCAAGCGCTTAATATCATAGGAGGATGTCACTGTGTTGTGTGTGGGGATTCTAACGTAAATCACCTAACAATTGATCATATTAACAATAATGGAAACATAGACAGAAGAAATGGGCTAAGAAGTTCGCAAATTATACATCGGATAGTTGACGGGGAATATAGAGATTTAGAAAATCTAAGAGTATTGTGCCATAATCATAATTTTTCTAGGTTTAGGGAATATTTAGATCTTAAGTCGGAAGAACAAAAACCCAAACAAAGATATCAAACAAAGATCTGGAAAGCCGCATTTGAATTCTTCGGGCCGTGTCCCTGTGGAGAAACCGAGTTAAAATTTCTTACGGTTTCACATATACATAACGATGGTGCAGAAAGGAGAAGAAATGGGGAAAGGTCGGGATCGGATTTATTAGCAGATTTCAGAAAAATGGGTTGGCCGGAAGATTTAAAAGAAGATTTTTGCTTAGAATGTTGCAATTGTAATTTCGAGCGCAACCGTATTTATATTTAATTCGTTTTTTTAAAATGTAACTTATCTATCGCTTGGACTTATTCTTTTTAATGCGTTTCGCTGGAAATTTTCCAAAAGAAAATATTACTTATGACAATAGCGTATCTGATGCGCTGAAAGTTGTCGTTCTTGCCGTTGTTCCCGGTACGGATCTTCCGCTGAGGGACGGCGAAGGTAAGGCGGTGACGACTTTTAAAGCGACCGAAGGTCTAATCCACGGCGCAATTTCCAGTTTCCGCGGCGGTATATTCAATACGGACCACGAATCTATTCCCGAAACCATGATAGGAGTTTACGATTCGGTAATTTATGACAATGGATTTAAGGTTTCTGGTTCCGTCCTATGTCCAATTTGGAAAGAGAAAATTATGTCTGGAAATTATTCTGGAATTTCGATTGAGGGTGATATAACTGGCGAAATGATAAATCCCGATTCGATGAAAATAAACGCTATCTCATTTTTATCAACTGAAAAAAGTCCACAAGGAGGCGCGTGTCCTCTTACCAATTCCGAGGGGAACCCAGTTTGTAAAGTTGAAGTAATTCAAGACAACAAATCGGGCTCTAAGTTTCTTGAATCACAAAAAATAGAAGCCGCGTGGGCTCCTAATTATGATGCTTTTTGGTCTTATATCGAAACCGATGGGAAAATAAATCAGTCGAAAGCTAAAAAGATTTTCTTGAAGAAAACTGGCGATGGATCTAATCGAACAGATTGGCATTATCCGATTTGTCATATGACAAGCGAAGGCAATCCTGAACCGGATTCTGAAGGTCTGATGGCGGCCTACAAACGTGCCGCGCAACAGGGTGAAACTAGTCTGTTTTCAAAAATTAGATCTAAAATGAGAAGTATCGATATGGAAATTCCAGAAGGCTTAAAAGCGTCGAAAGAAAAACTTGAGGCATCTTTTGATCAAGATACCCAAACATTCTCCGCAAAAATCGTCGATGAAGATAACGAAATCTTATCCGAGAAGCAAATTATAGTTATTAATGATAATTCTGTTAAAGGTGATTTAGAAATGCCTAAGAAAGAGCTAAAGGCTGAAATTGTTACCGAAGTAGATGCCAAGATTGAGGCTAGTTCCGCCGAGATTAAGGTTGAACCCTCCGAGGTAAAAGTTGAGGCTGAAGCCGAGATGAAAGCCGCACTTCCGGACATTCCAGCAATGGAAGTTCCAGAGGCAAAGGCTGTAGCTCCCGTAGCGGCTCCTGTTGTTGAGCCCACACTCGACTGGGGGCTCGTAAAGAATACGCTTGGAATTTCAAGTGTGGACGAATTTACTCTTATCAAAGACGCCGCAGGAAAGATTCCGTCTCTTGAAGAAAAGATTGATGGAATCCTTAAGGAAAATGAATCTTTGAAGTCTTTTAAGATTGAGACTGAAAAGAAATGGTTAAGCGAGACCTATCCTCAAGGGGTGGTTTCTGATATTGCTGCCGCCCATGCTGAGTTCACCCGTGATCCAGCCGCTTTTGTTCAGAAGTATGCGGAAGATAGTTTCAAGTTCAAAGCAATGGCAAACGTCAAACTCCAAGGATCTGCCGCGGAATCGGAGATCACAGAGGAAGCAAAAAAAATGCAAGCTCGTAAAGCAAAGCGCGACGGGTTTCTTAGCGCAACTGGTGGACCAGTTGTAAGATAATTAAAATTCAAGGTGATTTATAAATGGCTACGCTATACGATTCGATGGCACTCAAAACTGTAACCAATCAGGCTCAGACTGCCGTTAACGGACCAATTATTTTAGATTGTTGGTTCGAAGAGAGCGACATAACCGTTTCCTCCGCAAAGTC
>Ga0172381_10005780_pt1 | contig 12491 bp, 15 predicted proteins | sample Leawel6488metaG_FD_119754 | JGI IMG/M metagenome (GOLD analysis project Ga0172381, IMG submission 119754) | Leachate microbial communities from a municipal landfill in Southern Ontario, Canada - Leachate well 64-88 metaG | ecosystem: Engineered > Solid waste > Landfill > Unclassified | place...
CCCGTCGGAGAGCAGAGCGCTCAGTCCTACGTGGACGCCTGGACCGACCACTTCAGGAGCCAAGCGGCCTATCTCGCTCAGACAGTCAGGGCCGGTATGCCGACCGATCTCAGCGCGGCGGGCCGGATCGCCGGTGCTTCCTACGCCAACGCTATCCGCTCCGCCGTCCAGTCCGGGCTGCGGAACCTCCCGCTCTCGCTTGGTGCTGCTGGACTCCCGGTCTACTCCCAGTCCGGCGGTATCCCCGGCTCGGAGATCGCCGATCGCCTGAGTGGTGAATCGGAGTGGTCTGCACTTCAGTCCCTGCTCAAGAGCGTGGGGACCTTCTCCGGCGGCAGCGCAGGGCTGCGGGATATCGCCAATCGAGAGTATGGCTTCGCCATGGATGCCATGCGCCAGGCCACCACCCCCACGGACATCTACCGCTCCGGGCAGGACGCCGTCGGGGCCATCGAGGATATGTTCGACCTGGAGCGCGAGACTATCGAAGCCGGGACCCGAGCGGAGCTGGACGCCCTGGAGGCTTCCTGGGCCGACACGGCGGCCGGGTTTGAGCAGCGGGCCCGGTCTCTTGGCACCCTGGCAAGCGCGCTCGGAGACGGTGGGCTCGCGAGACTCCGGGCTCAGCACCAGTCGGAGCTTGCCGAGCTCGCCAAGTCCTACGATGACAAGCTCGCCCTCATGGACGAGGCGGAACGTGAACTAGGCCGGAAGGCGACCGCCTCGGAACTGGCCTCCATCTTCGGGCAGGCCGGGAAGACCACGGCGGACCTCGATCGTATCCAGGCGCTACGGAGTCAGCAGGCGGCGGAGGAACGCGCCGAAGCCAAGCGGCTCTTGCAGGAGGAGCGAGACACGGCCCTTGAGGGACTGCGAGTCCAGCAGGAAGGCGAAGAGAAACGCCTGGAAGCTCAGGTAGAGGGCCAGAGGAAGGCGCTTGAGCTACAGCAGGCGTCTCTGGAGCGGCAATACGAGGCCGCCCGGAAAGCCTACGAGGACCAGCAGAGGGCCATCGAAGAGGCAGGGCAGGCTCAGATCGAGATCACGCGCCAGAGCTACGCGGCTCAGATGCAGGCCATCCTGCAGGCCGTCAACGCGCTCACCGGGGCCGTGGATTTCTTGACCAGCCAAGACGTCGCTCCAGTGTCTGCTCAGGGTGTGGAAGACGTGCCCGGCGAGGGTGTGGGGGGCAGCGGCAGTGCCAAGGGCGGCACTAGATACATGGTCACCGGAAGCGGTGGAGCACACATGTACGACTACCTCGCGACCAGTGAAGCACCGGGGGCGGGATATGAGTGGGACCCCTTCCTGTATGAAGGCGGAGGTGGGAGCAGGGGCGCTTGGAAGCAGGTCAATTACCTCTCTCACGCGGCGAGCGAAGCAGACGCGGCCTACGGGCTGGGCGGTTGGGAGATGGTAAGCCCGGCGCACGGCATCGCGGACCCCTACGACCCCGGTTTGGGCGGCACGTATTTCCGTGAACTCACGCCTGAGGAGATAGCTGCACGCGCACAGTATCAGGCCGAATACATGGCGAGCCCGGCTTACGCGGAGAATCAGAGACTCGCCGCTCAGTATCTGGCGTACATCCGGGAGAGGTCTACCTACGACGACGGTGGGTGGCTGATGCCGGGCGTGACCCTGGCTGTGAACAACACCGGCCTTCCAGAGCGGGTAGTACCGCCCGGCGGCTTTCAGGACTCGCTCGACGTCCGTTTTTATATCACGACGGACGGACCCATAACCGACGCTCAGGCGGAACGTCTCGCCGATGTGTTGGAGCGCAAGCTCACGCTGCGCCAGGGCCGCAATGCCCGCAACCAAATGTTCATCAGGGGCAGGTAGCCCCGACCCCCGTTCTGTCAAGGGCCGCCCGGAGGCGGCCCTTTTTGTTGGAGGCGAGCCGTGGTTCAAGAGATCAAAGAGAAGTGGTTCGGGGCGGTCGAGCTCGGCTTCCTGGGCCTGGTGACACCCGGCGTCACGGACCTTCACGGCCTGCCGTCCGACGAAGTGGCTCGGACCTTCGTGGCCGGAAGCTCCGTCCCGCACGACGTGGTGGTCCGTACCGCGCTCGGCAAGGTGACCTTCGAGTGCGTGGTCAGCGAGGACAGCCACGACCTGCTCTGCGCCAAGCTGCGCACGCTCAGAGGCCACATGCTGCCCGGCTTGGGCTGGCAGTGGCTCAAGGTCCCGGCGTCGCATCCGGGGCTAAGGACGCTAGCCCACTCGCTCGGTTTCGCCGTGCCCATAGACTCGCTGCCCTACAGCACGGCGTGGGTCAAGTTCGACTGGGCCGTGGAGCGCCTGCCCTGGTGGGAGGACGAGAACGAGCGGACCGTGACGATCGCGGGACTCTCCGGCTCTGTGGATAACTCGGGCGGCTTGGAGACACCCGCCGTCTACACCTGCACGGTCACCGGGGCTCTGGCCGGCGGGCTCTCGTTCGGGGTGGGGTCGGAGACCTGGCAGTACGACGGCGCCCTGGAGGTCAACGACGTCCTCGTGGTCCAGGTGAGCCGGCCGCGCGAGGTCACGCTGAACGGCACCCGTTACTTCGGCCACGTGAACACGGGCTCCGACTACCCCTGGCTCCAGCCCGGCACGAACACCATCACCAAGTCGAGCGGCGACTACACGCTGGCCGTCACCTGGCGCCGCCGCTTCCCGTAAGGAGGTTCCCCGTGGACGCATCCCCAGACATGCTCTCCCGCCTGAAACGGATGGGTGCGGTGCCGGAGACGGTGCAGGTTCTGGAGCCCATCGACTTCGCGCTGACCAAATACGAGGGGCCGGAAGGCACCGGGCGGGTGCTCGCGCATCGCGTGTACGGGCCCGACGGCGAGGTCCTGGTGAGCGAGGAGGCCACCGATGCCTAGCGTGGAGACCTACGACGCGCTGGCCGTGATCATCGAGGTCCTGGAGGGGCAAACGTGGTACGGCTCCTGGGCCACCGGGACGACGGAGGCGGCGAGGGGCGCTCACGCCCTGGACGGAGAGGCGACCGAGAACCGCCAGGTGTGCAGCCTGACCCAGACGACCATATCGGTCCCGGGCGACACGCTGGAGATCTCGTTCACCATGACCTGCAACGCCACGGCGAAGACCATCCGGCAGGCCGGGGTGCTGACCCTGTCCGCGGCCGGGGTCTTGCTCTTCTTGAGTTCCTTCCCCGGTGAGGCGGTGGTGGATACCAACAGCATCACGTTCAAGTTCCGCTACCGCTTGAAATAGATGACGGTCATCAACGCCAAGAAGATCGGTTGTGTCCGGTGCACCAGCGGCACCTACTCCAGGGCCCGGCAGGGCACCGACACGCTCGTCGTATATACTGACCCAAGAGCCGGTCAGCAGCGGGTGTGGGTGTTCGTCGACTACATCTACTACTGCGACCAGATGTTCGTGGAGTTCGACCTCACCTCCATCAAGGACAACTGGACCATCAGCCTCGACGGTCTTGTGGCGCAGGGGACCGTCTATCACGGCGAGGACTACACGCTGGAGGTGCGCGCCTACGACTGGGGCGGGAGCGTGGAGAAGGGGGACTTCATCCCCGGCGACCAGCTGAGCGGATACACCCGGCTTGCCTACGCCAACGTCACGGGGACCGGGTCCAGCGTGACCTTCACCATCGAGTCCGCCTTCGAGGCCCTGATAGCGGCGCCCGATCGCCCCGACACGCTGCGGGTGGTGGTCTGCTCCAAGGACCAGGTGGACAACGACACGCCCACCTCGTCCGACTACTTCATCTGCGAGAGACTCTCGGACTGGGACCTTGAGTATTCGCTCGATTCGCTGGAGATGGTCTTCGACATCGAGCAGGAGTACGAGCTGGAGCAGACCCAGAACGCCTGGTCCTTCGACATCGAGCAGGACTACGAGGTCCGCTTCCGCAAGTGGGTCAACGCCCCGCGGCTGATGCCGAACGAGGTCAAGGTGTACGACGCCTCCCGGACCCTCTTGGGCATCCTGCCTACCGACGTGGACACCACGGAGATCCGGGACGGCGCCGATCGCCTGCAGATGACACCGCCCTGGCGCTACATGCGGGAGGACGGCACCTACGACGAGCGCGCGGAAACCATCCGTGACGGGTGGTACCTGGAGTACCTGGGGCACTGGTACGTGATCGACGACGACTCCGAGGACGTCTACAAGAACCAGCTGCCGATCGCCGCGCTCAGTTCCGAGATCGAGCTCGCGGGCTTCTATACCAACTACGGCGGAGTGCCCTTCACCGTGGTGGGGGTCCCGAGCGAGGTCTTCGAGGCGCTCTTGGGGGGGATCCCGCGCTGCTACTGGCACAACGGCGACTTCTCGACGCTCGACGACGCGGGCTTCCCCGTGGGCTGGGTCCCGGACGACGAGGACAACTGGCAGACCGGCAACGACGCCAACGGCACGCCCTACATCGAGGCCCACGCCTTCAGCGAGGGTTCGGCGGAGCTGCAGTCCTACGCCCACAACATGGTCTCCGGAGCCGAGATCAAGCTGCGGACTGAGGTGTGGGTTGAGTCGGGGTTCGAGGGAGAGGTCTCCCTGGTGCTCACCTGGCAGAACGCGGCGGGACTGGAGACCGGCTCGGTCACGGAGGTGCCAGCGACCCTGGACGGCCAGTGGGTGACCTTCGAGAGCTCCGAGTGGCTCAAGGTCCAGAACCTGCACTGCACGCTCACGCTCCGGGTGGCCGGCAACGTGAGCGCCCACAAGGTCCGCTTCGCAGAGGTGTCCTTCCTGCAGAACGAGGCGGCGACCGGCTGGGAGTATCAGGGCTCTCTGGATGTGCGCGACCCGGTGGTCGCTTACAACGACCCGCTGTTCCAGCCTTACGGTAGCTGGACGATCGACGTCCTGAACGAGTATCGGTACTCTTCGACGGAGGGCGACGTGCTGGGGCGCATCTTCACCGGCGACCGGGTCACGGTCCATTTCGAGGACGGGGAGAGCGGGTCTCTCGCGGACGTGCTCGTGGACGGCGTCACGCGGGCCGCGGACCTGGTGGTCGAGTCGGCCCGAACCTACGAGGTCTCGGGCCTCACCAAGTCACGAACCCACGCCCTGGAGATAGTGGTCAAGGCCGCGAAGAAGGTGGCGGTCTCGGGTCTCACACTCAGCACCGAGAACATCATCGTCTGCACCTGGAACCACGCCAGGGTCTACGAGGCCATCTACGACATCCTGGAGCAGGTAGGCGGGGAGTTCCTGTTCGACACCAGCGAGCAGATCATCCATCACGACGACCAGCAGGGCAACGACCTGACCGCGGCCGGCGTGTTGTGGCTGTTCGAGGGCGAGAACCTGGGGTCTTTCGTGCGCAGCGAGACCCGAGGCAAGATCGCCAACACCCTGTATGCGTTCGGGTATGGGGACGGGGCCTTCCAGCTGGGCGTCAAGGTGAGCTCCACCACCGTGGACTCGGAGGGGCAGACATCGCAGGAGCGTTTCGGCGTGCGCCGTCTGATCCACACGGACAAAGAGGTCAAGGACGCGGCCGGGCTCATAGCCGTCGCCATGCAGAAGGTGGAGGAGAACCCTCTGCCCGGCGAGAGCTACACCAGCACTCTCGAGGACGGCGACGCCTCCCGCATGGCGGCGGGGGACACGGTGGAGATCCACGACCGCACGCTGCCCGAAGGGGTCAAGAAGCTGAGAGCGCTGCAGATCGAGCGGCACTCCGACGGGTCCAGCGCCACGGTGTTGTGGGGCGACAGGCCGACCATGCTGGATGCCGACGCGGAGCGCGAGCGTAACCGCCGGCAGGTCGAGAAACTCATCAGGGCTTAAGGAGAGGAGAGGGCATGGACGTGCGGACCGTCACGCGAAACGGGTTTGAGATCTCACGAGAGGAGATCGACCACGACAGGAAGCGGCTCAAGCGCTATGAGCGGGGCGCCAAGGAGCTGGAGCTGGTGGAGTCGCGGTCTCTCACGGCCGAGGAGCTGGAGGATATCTCGACGGTCGAGACGGCCAAGAGCGGGGTCCAGAGGCTGAACGATGACCTGCGGCGCAACTCGGAGTTCCTGGCCCTGGAGAAGCCCACGGCGGCACAGACCGCCGCACAAGTGAAGGCGCTCACCCGGCAGGTGAACAGCCTGCTGGAGAGACAGAAAGACCAGTACCGATGAGACAAGGAGAAGATCATGGCCGGTCCGTACGACTGCACGACCCAACCAATCGAGACGATCGTAGACGACGTGGATGCACGTCTGAACGTCTTGGAAGCCCACGACATCGCGGCGCTGCAGACAGCAGTAACCGCGCTGCAGGGCGACGTATCCACGCTCCAGTCCGGCCTAGCCGACCTGGAAGCTCGTCTGGTGGCGGCAGCGGGGGCGCTAAACCCTTCCTAGTCACCGACTTTGGCGCGGTCGGTGACGGCATCCATGACGACAGAGCGGCCATACAAGCCTGCATAGACCAAGCGGCGGGGCGACCTGTCTATCTGCCTCCCGGCACCTATCGGCTCACGCCGAACGGCAACAACGTAGGCTTGGAGATGCGCTCCGGTCTCTCGATGTACGGGGCCGGCGACGACTCCCTCTTGGTGATGGACGGCGGCACCGACTGGACGCGGGGCATCCTGGGGCACCAGGACCTCGGCCTGAACCTGCACCACTTCGCGCTCGACATGCAGGCATCGACCGCTCAGATCACCGGCTCCGGCGAGCAGCGGCACGGCATCTTCTGGTCGGCCTGTTCCGGTCACATCCATGACGTGCTGGTGAAGCAACCTCTGGGCGACGGGATCTTCCTATGGGGCGGATGCCACGACTGCATCGTGCAGGACGACAGGGTCATGGCTGGGGTCACGAACAACCCTCGCGTGGGCATCAACTTCCAGGGCGCGAGCCAGACAGTCATCCGGCGTAACCGTGTCGAGGGCTTCGACTGGTGCTACAAGGCGGAGGTCGACGCCGGAGACGCCGCCAGCGTTGGAGTGCAGGTACTCCAGAACGTAGGCATCGGGACTCATGGCCTTGCCCTCAACGGGAGCGACACGGGTCGCTGCCGTGACTACATCATCGAGGACAACGACTTCCAGGTACAGAACAGTTGGGACTGCGGCGTGTGGCTCTCGCGCTGCGACCAAGTGACCGTGCGCCGCAACCGCGTCCACGGCAGGGCTTACCACTCGGTCTACCTCCCCTTCCTTGCGACCGATGTCCTCATCGAGGACAACGACCTTGACACCGACTCCTTCGCTGCGGTCTGCGTGGCGAACTACGGGGGCCGGGGACCGTGTGACCTCGTGACCATCCATGCCAACCGTGCGCCGCTCCCGCCCCGTCTCCTACAGGTGGCATCCGGCATCGACACCCTCACGCTGACGGGCAACCACTACAAGGCCGGGGCGACCCTCATCATGGGAGCAGATAGCGTCACTCACCTGACCCAGTCCGGCAACGTGGGAGACCTGTAGATGGCGACCTTCGGGAACACCGGCACCACGGTAGCGGATGTAGTCGTCCAGTACTGCGACGATATCGTCTGCGGCCTCTACACGCTCACGGAGACCGCGAACATATCCAAGCTGAGTGTCTTCGGGCGCTCCGGCGCAGGTGGTACCCAAGCCCTCAGAGGGGCCATCTTCGCCAACAACGAGGGTGCGCTCGGCGCTCTACAGGGCGTGTCTTCGGAGGTCATAGCCGACTATAACGGCGGCGTCCAGAAGTGGTGGGATATGACCCTCGCCCTGACTGGGCTCACCGCAGCTCAGTATTGGCTGTTGCTCCTGTACGGCACCGAGAACGGGACGCAGTTCGGGCTTGTCTATGACGAGGGTGGTCCGGGCGTCTACTACAAGGTGGATTTCTGGACCTATGACGCGGAAGACGACCCTCCCAGTCCTGGCGGGGCCGTGTCGCTAGGAGGGGCGAATCTCAACCCTCGTATCTACGCCACCTATACGACGCCTTCTGGGCTATCCATCCCGCTCCTTAACCATCTTCTGCTGGGAGACTGACCATGCGATTTCTGAAACAGAGTACATCGGTCGATGTGGTGATCGGCCCGGTCTGGTCTACCACTGATGGTTCGCTCAAGGGCGACCTCGCCTACAACGCGAGCGGTATCAACTGCGACCTCTACAAAGTGGGCACCAAGGCCGACGTGACGCTGGCGAACAGCGCGGGGGACGGGTATTTCCGGGCGGGGTCCGGGGAGGCTCAGTACATCCTCACGCTCTCGACCGGCCACACGGACACCCTTGGGATGCTCAGGTTGACCCTCTCCGCGACCGGCTACTACATGAAGCCGGAAGACTTCATGGTGGTCCCGGCGAACGTGTGGGATGCCCTGTTTGGCAGTGACAAGCTCCAGGTGGATGTGACCCAAGTCGAAGGGGCCGATGCATCCGACACCCTCATCGGGGCCGACGCCGACACGCTGGAGACACTCTCCGACGAGATAGCCGTGATCGGCGGCTACGTGGACTCCATCCTTACCGACACCAGCGAACTGCAAACCGATTGGCACGACGGCGGTAGGCTCGACCTGATACTGGACGCGGCGTCCGCTCCCAGCGCGGCTGACGTGGCCGATGCGGTGTGGGATGAGGCGATAGCTGACCACGACGGCGTTGGGTCGACTGGTGAACAGTTGGCCGCTGCCGGTGCTGCTGGGGACCCGTGGGATACGGCTCTGCCCGGCGCGTATCCGGCCGGGGACGCTGGTCACATCCTTGGTGCCCTGCCCGCGGCCATCGCGGCCCTGGTGGGTGTCCCGTCGTTCACGGTCGCCTCTGCGGTCAGTGCCTCCGGCGATGCTATCGAACTGGTGCAGGGTGACGACTACGCCAACGGCGACGCGCGGGCGTTCAGCTGGAGTTCGACCTCTTGGCCTGACCTGACCTCGGCCAGCGTGACGCTCTACGTCAAGCAAGGTGCCGGGGTGGTCGACATAGCCGGATCGGTAGTGAGCGCGGGCGGTGCCACCCAGACCGTTAGAGTGGAGCCCACCGATATCGAGACGGCTGCTCTTGATGCCGGCATGGAGAAGTTCCACCTGGAGGCCGTGCTGGACGGCGGAAACGTCGTCACGCTGGCCTATGGGACCGTCAATGTCATCGCCGACGTGTCGACCTAAAGGAGGCACTATGCGGAGAAGGCTCAGAGCGCGACTGAGGCGCTCGCTACTCTGGTTCCTCCTGGCCGCCGCGAGCGGCCTTATCTTTGAGGCGCTGGCTTGGGTGACGAGGACCGACTTCACACACTGGGTCAAGACGCGCGAGCGGGTCAGTCACGCCTACACCGGGAAGGGCGGTCTCCTATGACGGAAGACTGGGTGCCACGTCACGAGTTCGAGCGGGTCGTCAAGGACCACGAGCGACGGCTCGACGGCCACGACGGTCTCTACGGCGACCTCCGGGAGACACGGGAGGAACTGGTCCGGTTCACCGAGGCTCTCAAGTCCGCGCGTGACCAAATCACCTCTGGACTCACTGAGCGCGACCAGTGCCGGGAGCACTGTGAGTCACACCGCGCCGGGTTCGATGGTCGTATCAAGGCGCTGGAGAGGTTCCGCTGGCAGATCGGCGGGGCGCTGGCCGTCCTATCCGTAGGGATCCCGATCTTGATGAGGTTCATATGAGCAAGTCCGCCTGCATTGCACAGAAGGCTCCGGGCTACGTCGGCAAGGTCTACAAGCTGGGGGAGGAGTTCGCCTACGTGGTCGGCTACGAGCAGACGACCCGCGATGACGGCGACTGCTCCGGGCTCGTCTACGCGCTGTTCCGCGACTGCAACGTGCTTCTCAAGGGGCGGTCGTTCCCGCGCGAGACGGCCGACGACTACTGGCGACGGGCTACGAAGTTGAGCGGGCCGGAGCGCATCGGCGACTGCTGCTGGTTTCCCCGGACGGGGCGTAAGACCCACATCGCGCTCTACGTCGGCGGGGGGAAGACCATCGAGGCGGGCTACCACGGCGCGAACAATCGCTACCCAGGGCACGGATATGTGGGCACATGCACGGTTGCTCAGATGAACGCCCGCGGAGCTGTGTGGGGGCGCATCGAACGGCTCGACATCTACGAGGAGGACGACATGACACCAGAGGAAGTGAGACAGATCGTTCGCGAGGAGCTCGAGGTGGTCTGGTCGGACACTGTCGAGCGCGACCAGAAGTACCTCGTCGAGAAGGGCATCATCCAGGCCCTGCGTCCCAAGGGCAAGATCGCCAGCGTGAGCTACGTGGACTCGCTCCTGGCCCGGGTGCTACGCAAAGCGCTGGGGGAGTAGGACCATGGCCCTGAGCCTGACACCGGAGGACCTGGCCGCCATCCAGGACGCCGTCCTACCCGCCGTGGCCACCCTGCAAGCCGTGGCCGACCGCATCAAGGTAAAGACGGACACCATCTCAAGCGGTGAGATCACAGTCAGGACTCCGCTGCTGGTGACGGGGGAGCTGTCCGTCAACGCCGGCGACGACTACGTGGCTGCGGACGGGACCGGTCTTGTCTTCGATATCGCGGACGCTACCCACCTCATGGGGCTGGACCAAGCTGGGGCGGAGATCCAGTTGCGTGCCAAGCAGGTCACCTGGACGGCTACGAGCGTGGTCTCTACCGCCTCCGGCTACACGGCCACCTTCGAGCCGACCGCCGCAGAGACCGCGGAGCTGAACATGAGCCAGAGCTACCAGCTCCACATGCTGACGCCTGACGGCAACGAGCACTCCAGCACCCCCCGGACGCTCATCGTGCGGCAACGCATCCCTGAAGTCGAGTAGAGGAGATGGAATCCTGAGACGAGTCGTCTACATAATCGCGCTTGCTGTGACAGCCGCCCTCGGGTGGCTGTTTTGTTATAGCGATCGGGCCGATGCTGCAATATGGCCGGACTTCCTGCCCGGCCACGAACAGACCGAGGCGTACCTGCTCGAGAACGGCCTCATGCAGGGCTACGCCGACGGGGACTTCCGGCCCTACGTGCTGGTGACCGAGCGCCAGGTGGTGACGGTGGCTAAGCGCGGAGGCATCCGCACCGACCTGGATCCAGCGGCCTTCGGACCCTACCCGGCGACCATGGGCTGGATCGAGGAGCACTTCCTGCCCGGCACCGTGCTATCCGCCGGCGCCGACGAGCTCTGCACACGCTTCCGCTTCGCTGTGATGCTGGAGCGCTACGGACTGCAGCCGGGGCCCTGCACGACCGTCCCGGCGACCAGCGAGATCCAGGCGACCGGCGCTCTGCTGGACGAGTGGTTCGCGTCCACCTGGTACACCTGGCGCGGCGTCGCGAGACAGCCCCGCGTCATGGGGCAGGGCGAGCTAATTGTCCGCCTCTCCCGCGAGCACAACGTCCCGATCTGGCTCTGCTTGGGAATAGGCTGGTACGAATCCTGCTGGTGCACCGGGGGTCTCTCGCTCACGTACAACTGTGGGTGGGGCATCAAGGATGTCAAGGGGAAGTGGGGGAGCATCCGGGGCGTCGTCTCAGGATTCGCGGACTACACGTCCGTCGAGGAGATGATCACCGCGTTCTTCCGGCTGATGGACTCGCCGGGCTACCGGGGCTACATCGACGCCAGGCATTGGGATGCGCTCTTGGAGCGTTATGCGCCTTCGTTTGAGAACAACCACCGGGCCCACGTGGCGACTGTTCTCACCGTGAGGCGCTGGTGCGAGGAGAGAGGCATCAGGTGACAGCTTCGTACCGTACCGGGTGCAGGACACCCGACCTGAGGGTAAGAAAGCCCTGCAAACCGCCACTTTCCATATCGCCAGCGTGGGGTGTGACCCTACACGCCGCCCCCTGAGCGCAAAATATGCCCATATGCAGGCATGTTCCGACGCACTACAATCGAAAATTCCGAGCGGAAGGTACAAACACAAGGGCACCCCGTACCGGAGGCCGTACAGGGCACTACAGGAAAGGCGCATTTGTAGACCATTGGCATTGCCGCTCGTGGAGCGGAAAAGTGGGCAAAATATCTTTGTAAACCCCTTGCAAACCCCTTGACATCCTGTACCGGATAGGGGACACTAGGATTGTAAGATCAAGAGCGACCCGAAGGGGGATACGATGAAATACAGAGTCGAGAATATCAAGAGCGGCGCGGTCCTTGGTCTATACGAGGCCGACAGCCCCGAGGGTGCCATCAGGGCGATGTACATCGATGCTGGATACCTGGACGGCGAGCAGCCGGAGTACGATGACGGCGGCGCCGGGTGGGATGATGAGATCCGAGCCTACGAAGTGATCACCGTCCAGATGGTCGACGCCGTCCGCGCAGTCTAGGAGTACAGCCACAGCCCGGCCCTCTTCTATCTCGTGCCCGATGTCGTGTACGAGCGTATCGACTGGGACCAAGACCTGGAAGCCCGGACCCGCGAGATCGAGACTATGGATATTTGACATGGCCACACAAACTGACACCAACCAAGGGGCCGCCTCCGGGCGGCTTCTTGCCGCAGCCGATATCGCCGGACTTGCTGGAGTCACTGTCGAGGCCGTGCACCAGTGGGCCAAGCGTCACCCCGATTTCCGCGCCCTTGC
>Ga0172381_10005781_pt1 | contig 12491 bp, 12 predicted proteins | sample Leawel6488metaG_FD_119754 | JGI IMG/M metagenome (GOLD analysis project Ga0172381, IMG submission 119754) | Leachate microbial communities from a municipal landfill in Southern Ontario, Canada - Leachate well 64-88 metaG | ecosystem: Engineered > Solid waste > Landfill > Unclassified | place...
GAGCTAAAGGCGCCATCGCCAATATTCCTGACATTACCAGCCTGCCTTTTTTTAATACCATCCCTGCTTACGGGCTTGCCCTCACTTCTCAAGCTCAGGTTGACCAATTAAATGCTGCCTATGCCCCATATAATGCCGGAGCCGATCAATTAGGCGTACCGCATATCAGCTTTAGCCTAGGAGCAAATCCCTTCGTTATTCAGGACAACACGCCTCCGTATAATTTATTAGGTGGTCTGCGCCAAATAAAACAAGGTGAATTGTTGACACTTTATTTACCACAGGATTCGCTCAAATGTGCATACTGGGGCAGTGCAAAGCCCATACCGGCTCAGTACGTTTTGGATAAGGCTGAATTAGATGCTATTTCTACAGCCATAACTTCCTACAACCAAACCATTACCACGCTTGCATCGCAATTTAATCTGGCGTTGGTTGATCTGAACAGCAAATTGAAGGGAGCCAAAACCGGTCTCGTATACGACGGCTTAAGATTTACCGCCACTTTTGTTACCGGTGGTTTTTTCTCGCTGGATGGTGTACATTTCAATCCTCAGGGTAATGCTATTGTGGCAAATTATTTTATTGATGCCATCAATCAGCAATACCAGGCAAAAATTCCTAAGATTAACATTACCAAATATCCTGGCATAGTATTTCCTTAATTTTGAGATGCTATTATATCTTATTGCCAGAAATTGTTTCATTCGTAATTAATATCCTAAATTTGCGGCGACCTAACAGTCGCTGCAATTTTTTATGACCATCATTCAACCATACAGCCTGATTCCATTTGGACTAATGCTTCTGACCATCAGCATTGGCCCCTGGTTATTTGCAAAAACCTGGTCAAAAAATACCAATAAACTCATCATTGCTTTATTATTAGGCATTCCGGTTGTTTTTTATCTTATTTCCAACGGGTATTCGGATAATCTTTTCCATACGATGGTTTTCGATTACCTTCCGTTTATTATTCTTTTGGGAGCTTTATTTGTCATTACCGGAGGTATTTATATTTCGGGTGATATCGAAGCCCGGCCACTGACAAACACGATTATTCTTGGTATAGGCGCTTTGCTTGCTTCGCTGATTGGAACTACGGGCGCCGCCATGCTTTTGGTGCGACCGTTGATTCAGATCAATTCGGAACGAAAACTAAAATCGCATATTTTTCTTTTCACCATTGCCATTGTTGCCAATTGCGGAGGACTGCTCTCCCCTATCGGCGATCCGCCGCTCTTTATGATGTATTTGCGAGGCGTACCATTTAGCTGGTTCTTCAATCTTTTTCCCGAATGGTTATTTGTCAACGGATTATTATTGATAATTTTCTATTTAATCGACTGGTATTATCACGAAAAGGAATCTCCCGTTGATATCAAAAGAGATAAAACCGAGATAAAACCTATCAGAATAGAAGGTAAAATAAACTTTTTATGGTTGGCCGGCGTGCTTTTGGCAGTAGCATTTATTAATCCAAACAGCCTTCCCCTGTTGAAGGATAATGTTTATCTGAAATTCACACGCGAACTGTTTTTACTGATCATGCTTTTTGCATCGCTAAAAACAACTCCCAAAAGATTACACCAGGCCAACAATTTCAGTCTGGAACCCATCAGGGAAGTAGCTTACCTGTTCCTGGGAATATTCATAACCATGATCCCATGTATTTTATTCCTCGAAAGCAATGCAAAGCATCTGAATATTGCTACACCGACAGCATTTTATTTTTTATCCGGCGGATTGAGCAGTTTTTTGGATAATACCCCCACGGCCGTAACCTTTCATTCGTTGGCTTTAGGTATTTACCAGCAATCATCATCGCTTTTTGCAGGGATACCCATCGTAGGTCAGATACCGGAAAATCTTCTCAAAGCCATTTCGCTCGGTTCGGTTTTGTTTGGTAGCATGACCTACATTGGTAACGGTCCCAACTTTATGATAAAATCCATTGCCGAAGAAAATCATATTCCCATGCCAGGTTTTCTGAGTTACCTCCTCCGGTTTTCCCTAATCATCCTTTTGCCCGTTTTTATATTGCTAAATTATCTTTTTATTTTTTAACACTATTGTCCGATGAATTTTTATATCATCCCATACGGGATTCAGGTTAATTTATAAACAATCTTCTACCCATATTTTATCCCTACGGGATAGTTCCGTTAGGAACCCAATATCGGTAGAAAAAGAAAGTAACCCCATCCATTCACAAGTCCCGTACGGGACGTTATATATCAATGGTTTCATAACGAATAAAGAATTTTTATCGGACAACAATGATTTTTTAATGATTAATTTAATAAAAAATTTCAGCAAGATCATTTATCACTAATCAGTGTCTTAAGTACGTAACTATACTATAAAAAGTTTATCAACACTTATTTATATCATTTTTCACCTCCGGCTGATAAATTTTCATCAATGATCATAAATTACTATGAATGAGTGAATGTGCTTTGTTTAAAAAAAATAGTTACATAATTTTTGAAAATAAATTTGGATTTTAAAAAAATGTTATCTTTGCTTTTAAATCAGAATTTTATTATTTTTGACAAACAAAGGATAAAATAGATAAGAGATTAAATTAACTGTTTTAATTTATGGTTTTCGCCTTTAACTATAGGGTACACTTCATAAATCATCCATTGGACAATTCAAGCCAATTGCAATTTAATTCATATCAATTTAACTCCGGTTCGGATCAATTACAAGTCAATTCAAATCAACTGCACGTCGTTCCAACTCAATTGCAAGTCAATTCAAATCAACTGCACGTTGTTTCAAATCAATTTCAAGTCAATTCAAATCAACTGCACGTTGTTTCAAATCAATTTCAAGTCAATTCAAGTCAATTGGGACTCAATTCAACTCAATTTAAATTTAATTCAACTCAACTGAAAACCAATTCAAGTCAATTGGAATTTGATTTAAATCAATTTGATTTTAATTCAAGCCGGATTAATCACGGTTTATGTCAATATAAAAGTACTTAAAGTGAACTAACGTTTGGAGTATTTAACGTTTAAAACTATGGATAGAAAAATTACCTCAAGGCATTTTACTAACTTTATAAATCCCGAATCGCTTTGCTCGGGACTTCACTTCGTTCAGCCTTATAAACCTTACAAACCTTATAAACTCTATAAATCCCGAATCGCTTCGCTCGGGACTTCACTTCGTTCAGCCTTATAAACCTTACAAACTTTACAAACCTTAAAAACTTTAAAAACCTTATAAACTTTACAAACTTTATAAACCATAAAAAACCTCAATTCATTTAGTATTAACTTAAATCTTAAACAAAATGAACAAACATCAGGAAAACCAGCATGCCATGCACAAAAATGTGGAACAGACATGCGATGAAAATGCAACGGTATATCAAACTCTTCCGGCATTTGCAAACAACTTCACAACGTTTAAAGCCAACAATCAAAAGATTGACGATACCACGGTGAAGCAGAAAACGCCTACCAAAGGCTATACCGAAAAACGCGACCAGGTTAAAAACGAACTGGCTGATTCTGCCATCGAGGTTGCCGGAAGCGTGGCTGCTTATGCTCACGAAAATAAAGACGATGTATTAGCGCGGAAAGTTGATTATACATTTACCGAACTCACCCATGCCAGCGATTCGGCGGTAAAAAACAGGGTTACCATTATTTATAACGAAGCAAAAAAAATTGTTGCAAACCTTGCCGATTACGGAACCGACAATACCCATATTACCCAGTTGGAAAAGAAGCTTACCGAATTTTCGGATATCGTGGGTAAAAAAGGATACAGCAAAGAAGAAACCCAAACGGCTACGGAACAAATTTCCGAACTGCTTGCCGAAAATAATGAACTACTCAAAAACAGGTTGGACAAGCTGATTCTGAAATTCAGGAAGACGGCTCCCGAGTTTTACCAAAATTATTTTAATGCCCGCGAAATATACGATTTCGGCGGAGGCAGAAAAGCCAAAGTGCCCGAAGAAACGCCGCCGGCAGTATAAAAAGCGTTTTGCCGGCTTGACTTTCCGAGCCTTGAAGTATTAGAAAGCCTAATGGATAATTTGCTAATGCTGCGCATAGCGAAGTCCCGAACGGGATGCAAATGAAAAAATGGAGCCGCCCCGTCAGGGTTAAAAACCCTGACGGGGCTAATTTAAAAACATCTCAACCGAAGGTTTTGATAAAATAAAAAGTAAGTTGGATAATTTGTAAAAAAATAATATTTTTACTTTTTAAAAATAAATAATGAATAACACTAATCATACATATACGACCGAAACGAGAGGCAATAGTATGATTTTGTCATTGGTATAAACGAGTTAATAGCAAACGTTATAGCCCATTAAAATGAGACCCATAGCAATTACCATATTACTGACTTTTAACTTTGGACTTCTAATTGCTCAGGAAGCAGATGCTTTCCTATTACATTATCCAATATCAAAAGGTGATACAATCATTTACAAGCGAATAATTCTATTTGATAAAAGCAAAAATTTATATCATGTTAAGGACTATTTTGACAATGGACAAATTCAAATGGATGCTTACTATAGTTCTTTCGACAAGCATATAAAAGAAGAGTATCAATGTAATTATGCAACCAATACAAAGGAGGGTGTATATAAAGAATGGGATGAGAATGGAGAAATAAAATATATTGGAACTTTTAAGAAAGGACTTAGATATGGATTATGCGAATCATGGCATAATAACAGACAAAAGGAAGAGGAATCTAATTGGTTAAATGGACAGCTGCATGGACAAGTTAAATATTGGACAGAACAAGGAGATTTACAGGTTGATTTATCTTTTGAACATGGAATAAATAAAAACCCAAAGAATGTTTCCTATCAGTATTTATCTTATACTCCGAAAGATTATGAAGCGGACACATTGAAAATGTGGCCGCTTATTATTTATTTGCATGGAGGTTCGGATAGAGGAACTGATTTAAACAAAATATATAGTCAGGGAATTCCTGACCAAATATATAGAGGAAGAGAGTTTCCATTTATTATTATTTCACCACAATGCCCTGAGCATATTAGATTTTCAACAGATAATTGGTTTGAGAACTTTTACAAAGAAATAAATACCAAATATAGAATTGACACTAATAGAGTTTACCTTACGGGTATGAGTTTAGGTGGCTCAGGTACATGGTATCTTGCAGCAAAGTATTCAGATATATTTGCAGCAATTGCTCCTATGAGTGGATTTACTAGTCATCTTGATTTCATAGACGAAAATATTGATAAACTTATAAATATTCCAATTTGGGCTTTTCATGGGAAAGTTGACATTGTTGTCCCGTTTGAAGAAACAGAAAGAATAATCAAAAAACTAGAAGGGAAGAATAAGGATTTACAATTCACAGCTGAACCTAAGGTTGGACATTGGGTTCATTGGTTAGTATATCCAAATCAGGATTTGTATGATTGGTTCTTAAAACATGACAAAAGATTGAAAAACTAAAATTAACGGGCTATAACAGCTGCTAAAACCCATTGGGGCAGATGCGCAGACAAGTTTTTAATTACAATAAAAGTTTTAACTTTAACAGGGGACAGAGACGCTGCTTCGAACTCCCTACCGTTTTTTAGCAGCAAACGTTGGCAACCATATTAAAAATGAGATACGTAGCATTTATTGACACACTTGGATTCAAACAAAGAATCACTAAAATTTCGCACGAAGAAGCTGTTGAAGTTATCAGACAGTTCAATCAATCCATTTATAATATTTGGAGAGATATGGGACTTAATAATGACGATACAATTAAAGGGAGAACATTTAGTGATTCTGTAATTGTACATTCTCAGCAAGACTCAAAAGAAGAACTTGAAAAAATTATAAAGTTTCTAATTCGTATTTATAAAGAATCTATAATTCAATGCGACCTCCCACTCCGGGGAGGTTTAGCAATTGGGAATTTTGACGATATTCAAGCTGTTGAATTTGACAATTTACAAAAAGGATTACTTGTAGGCACAGCCTTTATTGATGCTTATCTACTGGAATCAGATAATGGAATTAAAGGCTCAAAACTTCTTTTTGGGCAGGAAATAAATTTAAAAATAGAAAGGCAATTAAGCGGTTTTGAAACTAAGAAAGTTAAAGTAGATAAAAATGGCAGGAACATTTACGAATTAAAATGGGGCGACTTGATTTATTTGACTGAAAGAAATTATGAAGCACTTAATAAATTCATTGAATTGGGTAGTAAATCCAAATGGCTTGACCATTACTTTGGAACTTTGGAAACATTTCTAATTAGAGAATCAGAAGAAAATAAACAAGAAATCTATGTTCGAATAATTGAAAAGTTGAAAGCTGACTACAAATACAATGATTTAGATAACTTCTTGGAAAATTATTTGAAAAGCGAATCTGCGACTTATACAAAAAGAAGCTTTCTTAAATTTTTACGTGAGAAAATTTAAAAACCACAAACATGAAAATTTATTTCTCAGACTTTTTTAATGTTAACCCTTCAAAAATAGAAGAGTTTGGCACATTCAATATCTCATTGATAAATGACTTGCCCCTATTTATTGACCCATTCCTTCTCTTCGGTAGCAAAAAGGAAGATTACAAAAAATTACATGACAGTATTGTCAAATATCTAACATTCCTAAAATCAAAATCAGAGATTGGCATTACTGAATTTTATCAAATTAAATCATGGTATCTGTTTCCTGAGGTAAAACAAAATTGGTTTGGATATAGCAAAGTTGGAAATGGAGGAAGCGGATTAGGACGGAGTTTTGGTGAATCTTTCTCATCAACAATGCATATAGTTTTTGATGATTTGGGGAAAGAAAGAATTACACAATCATCACATCTGGAAAAAGCTGGACTTTTTGAAATTGGTGTAGGCAAGGACAATATCAGTGATTTTACAACTAATCTTATAAAGGAGTTTTTGCTAGACTACACACAATTATTTGCTCAAAAAAATATTGACAAAAAGCAACTTAAAATAGTTAACGTAGATAAGGTTTACTTTGACTATGAAAGAGAGAGATGGATGCCAAAAGAATTTGAATTGCCATATTTATTTGGTGACTATGTTTTATTAACACCAAGGGATATTTTAACAAAAGATGATAATTGGATTAATAGTAACGATTTAAGAGGAGATTTTACTCAAATTTGCAATGCTATTCCTAATGACCAATTACGTCATGAAATATTCAACTATTTTCGAAAAACTTTACCAAAGCCTCCTAGAAATAAAAGAAATACTCAAAAAGAGATTTCATTGGCAGTTCAAAAAACTATCAAACAATTTCCTGAGATTATAAAATATTACGTTAAATCTAAGGAAGAAAATAAAGAAGGAGCAAAAAATATATCTAAGCAGAAAGTAAAACAAGTTGAAACCTTATTTATTCAACAAATATCAAATTTTGTAGAGCTTTTAATGGACGAAACTGAATTCTATGACATTAATCCCAAAAGCTCATATGAAGAAGCAATGGTTAGAATTCAATATTTAAAGAAAGTAATTGAAGATAATGACGGATATCGTCTTTTTTACATCGACCACCAACCAATTAAAAGAGAGGAAGATTTGCAAATTATTTATCGTTTAACCTGGTTCGCATCTGACTACGATGTAAATAGAGAACCAAATAACGGTCGAGGACCTGTCGATTATGCCATTTCAAAAGGGTCAGACAATAAAACGTTGATAGAATTCAAGTTGGCTTCTAATTCAAAACTAAAACAGAATTTGGCTAAACAAGTGGAGATTTATGAAAATGCTAATTCAACAAAGAAATCAATAAAAGTAATTTTGTATTTTAACTCTACTGAATTTAACAAGACAAAGCAGATTCTTAAAGAATTAAATTTGGATAAATCAGAAAATATTGTTCTAATTGATGCTGATTGGAAAACTTCTGCATCAAACGTGAAATAAAAAATACGGTTGCCAATTGAGTAGACCGCCCCGCCAGTAATTAGCTGACGGGGAGAGCCTCTCACACCATCCCGAGTACTTGGGACGGTTTCCCGATGCATCGGAATGGAGCAATTTTCTGGTAAACTGTAAGCATTGCCTCGTAACTTCTTCTTCGCAATCGTTCTAAAGTAATAGTTGTAACAAGAATGGGGCTTTGGGCTACTGCCCAGCCTCCCATTCGGGTTCTGCTCCAACCAAATATTTTTTTATTTTTGTGATGCCGGGCAGCCGTGGTTTCGAACACTAACGGCTGATTTTAAGACACGGCAACCAAAGGATTTGATAAAATAAAAAGTACATTGGATAATTTGGATATTTAAAATGTTTTTATATTTGTGGACGAAAAAATAATAAAAATTACGAAATAACCGCCACATTTGGAGGTTATACAATCGTTAGGCAAAATACTGAAAAAATGAAAACGATATTATTGATTCTTTATAGCTTTTGTCTATTTTTCATGGTGTCCTGTGACTACGGAACTGGAATGACAGGAAAAGTTTTTGATAAAGAAACCGGACAACCTATTTCAAATGCGACAGTTAATTTGTTGGACAGTAAGGATATTAAGAAAACTAACAACGAAGGATTTTTTGCTGTCTATCGACAAATGGGAGCATTTAAAGTAGACCCAGTTGTAGAGATTACCAAAAAAGGATATAAACCCTTTCAAATGCGAATTAGCTCTAAAAACGACAAGACAAGTTATTTTGTAAAATCCGAAACAAAATGGGTTGACTTTAATGAACCCTTGACTAGTGATTCAAAAGCTAAAACTTCAGACTTGACAGGAACTTGGATAGAAAAATGGAGTCAAAATTTTACTGCTGGAGACACTTTGCTAATTTATCTGACTAAGGACGATGAAAAAGCAGAGATTGAAAAAATAGAGACTGAATTGAAAATAAAAAAATAGTGAAAGAATCAAGAAACTTAAGACAAAATATTAAGTAAAAATAAAGTACTTTGCCTAACAAGGGATATAACAAATGGCGGGTTAAGGTGAAAACTAGTTAACTTGGTGCCCGCAGGCACTTGTCATATCCTCGGCCGTTAGGTCCCATATTAGGAGAGACTACTTACTATGAAAGTATTTTTTGACACAAATGTTTTAGTTGGGATTATCGACAATAACGTAAAATTGTCGACTAAGCATGACTATTTTACATTTGAAAAATGTGTTTATGAAATTAAAAACGGATATAAAGCAAGATTGTATGATTCAACATTCCTGAATATTTTATTGTCAGCACAAATAGGCAATGATTTTTCAGAATTAAAACCAATTGACAGAACAATATTGGATAACTTTATGCCAAGAATATCTAAAAACAACTACTCTGAAAAACAGTTAATAGAAATAAGAAAGGCTTTCAACAAATATCTTTTGAAATTTGAATATGGGATTGCTAGTGAATATGAATTTATTGATTTGCCTGAAAACGATAGTATTGGATTACTAAAGAATCTATTCAAACAATTAAAACTATTATTGAGAACTATTCTGACTGACATTGACTTCAAGATAAAAGAGCATGAAATTAAGGTGTTACTTTATGAGCATATTTTTGGACTCGATTTGGCAATGAGTAATTTCCGTGAGATATTAGACGATTCATTATTAAACACCAAAGATTTAGAGATTGTCTTTGCTGCTTTGAAAGCTAACTGCAATTTGTTTATTTCTTCAGATTTACCATTGATTAAAGAAACAATGACTTTAGGATTAAATTATACGACATCTTTTGAGTACTTGAATCCCGATAAAAAAATTGAAAATGAAATACATAGAATAATAAATACGGTGCACAATCGAGTAGACCGCCCCGCCAGTAATTAGCTGACGTGGAGAGCCTCTCACACCATCCCGATAACTGGCCATACGGAAGTATCCGAACCATTCCCGGTGAACTTCTTTGAATGTTGAGTCTGCGCTGAAAAGTCAAAGAATAAAAGTTGCCACTAAATCATCTATCTGCCTACTATCAGACACTTTAAGTACTTTAGTTCACTCTTGCCTGCCGGTAAGCAGGCTTTAGGCATTCCAAATTTACCTGGTGGTAGGCAGGTTCAATGCACTGTCTGGTTAAACAATCAGTTAACTGACTAAGCATAGTATTTAGGAATAAATTAATTTTATTTTTTTTTGGAATTAGGAAATGAATTTCTAATTTTGGCACGTTCATTAATGGATGTCTTAAAAATAATATCTAATACAATAAATCTTTAATAGTTATTATGAGCAGTGAATCATTAATAGTTTTCTTTTTAGTGGCGGTGGTATTAGTAGGAGGAGCAATATTGTTCTCCCACTTTGTAGCTCCGCATTCAACAAATCCGCAAAAATCGGATCCCTACGAATGCGGAATACCAACCAAAGGTATCACCTGGCTTCAGTTTAATGTTGGTTATTATCTTTTTGCCATATTATTTTTAATTTTTGAAGTCGAAACGGTGTTTGTTTTTCCCTGGGCAGTGGTTATGCGTAAGGCTGGGATGACCGGTTTTGTTGAAATACTGATATTCTTTATTATTTTGGGCTTAGGTTTGCTCTACGCCTGGAAAAAACATGCTCTGATATGGGAATAAAGTCAATGAAGGAAGAAGATTTCAGGGATAGCGAAACCCTGGATATCTTTAAAAAAAGCGGCGGAAATATTTTATTAACAACGGTAGATTCACTGATCAATTGGGGACGTTCCAATTCCATATGGCCACTTACCTTTGCAACCAGTTGCTGCGGAATAGAAATGATGGCCTGCGGCGCCTCGCGACACGATTTTTCACGTTTTGGTATCGAAGTTTACCGTGCCAGTCCACGCCAGGCTGATGTTATTGTTGTGGCAGGAACCATCGTACACAAAATGGCACCAGTTTTAAAACGGCTTTACGATCAGATGTCGGAACCAAAGTATGTGATAGCCATGGGAGCATGTGCTGTTTCCGGAGGTCCGTTTTTTTACAATTCATATTCCGTCATTAAAGGCGTTGACCAGATTATTCCGGTTGATGTTTACGTGCCCGGCTGTCCGCCACGTCCCGAAGCATTACTTTATGGAGTGATGCAACTTCAACGGAAAATTAAATTAGAAAGCATACGTGAACCACGCAATCCATTAAAAGATTGTTTATAATAACTAATTTATGGAGAACTCACAACTCAAAGAAAGAATTTTATCTTTAGTTCCCGAAGCCGAAATAGTCGAAACAAAGCAATATCTTAACGCTATCATTCCCAAAGAAAAGTTACACTTTTTAGCAAAAAATTTGCGAGAAGCTGAAGATACGTCGTTCGATTATTTATTTTGCCTTACCGGATTGGATTTGATGGACAGCCTTATGGTAGTATATCATATTGAATCAACAAAATACCATCATTGCATTGTTCTAAAAACCAGCACTACCGACAGAGACAACCCGGTACTCGACAGCGTAACCGATATTTGGCATACAGCCGATTATCACGAACGCGAGGTTTTCGATTTTTTTGGAATTAAATTCAACAACCATCCCGATATGAGGAGACTTTTTCTCGATGAAACCCGTATTGAAGGATTTCCTTTCCGTAAGGATTATGTTGACGAAATCAATATCGTTGAAAGGTAAGCTATGACAGAAGAAAACAAAAATTCAGGACTCGACAGAGACGAAGAATACATCATTAATATTGGCCCTCAGCACCCTTCAACTCACGGCGTACTTCGGCTGGTGGTATCGCTCAAGGGAGAAATAGTAAAAAGTGTAGAACCCCATTGCGGATACATTCATCGCGGCATTGAAAAAATGTGCGAAAAGCTCACCTATCCTCAGATCATTCACCTAACCGACCGGTTGGATTACTTATCGGCTCACATCAATAATGAAGCCGTTTGTCTGTGCGTGGAAAAGGCTCTCGAAATTGAGGTTCCCGAAAGGGTAAAATATATTCGCGCCATTCTCAGCGAGCTAACGCGTATTCAATCGCATGAACTTTGGTGGTGTTCGTTTGGAATGGATATGGGCGCGACCACCTGTTATTTTTACGGACTTCGCGACCGCGAAATGGTACTCGATATTTTTGAAGAAACCTGTGGCGGGCGTATGATCGTAAGTTATAATACCCCAGGTGGTTTGATGAACGATATCCATCCCAATTTTCAGAAAAGAGTAAAGGAATTTCTCAAACATTTCCGCAAAAAGCTTCCGGAATATGATCAATTGCTTACCGGCAATGTGATTATGCAGGAACGAACTAAAAATGTCGGGATTATTTCGCGCGAAGATGCAATATCTTATGGGGTAACCGGTCCATCGGGCAGAGGCTCCGGTTTTTCCTGCGACGTTCGTAAACATCATCCTTACGGGATTTACGATAAAGTGGATTTTGTTGAGCCATTATATAAAACAGGAGATACTTTTGCGCGATATAAAGTTCGTATGGATGAGATGTGGGAATCCATGAAAATAATCGAACAATTAATTGATAATATCCCCGAAGGCGATTATTGCGCCAAGATGAAACCCGTGATCAAATTGCCGGA
>Ga0172381_10005784_pt1 | contig 12487 bp, 12 predicted proteins | sample Leawel6488metaG_FD_119754 | JGI IMG/M metagenome (GOLD analysis project Ga0172381, IMG submission 119754) | Leachate microbial communities from a municipal landfill in Southern Ontario, Canada - Leachate well 64-88 metaG | ecosystem: Engineered > Solid waste > Landfill > Unclassified | place...
AGATGGGTGTCTGCAAATTTAATGATTATTGCAGAAGCAAGGTCCTTGGTTATTCTGATGCGTGGAAAGTATTCATAGAGAGAATCGGCAGATGGGTAGATATGGATAATGATTATAAGACAATGGATAATGATTACATTGAGAGCGTATGGTGGGCTTTCAAAAAGCTTTATGAAAAGAATTATATCTATGAAGGAGAAAAAATACTCATGTATTGCCCGCGGTGTTCTACTCCGCTTTCTAAATCAGAAATAGCCATGGATAATTCTTATCATCTTGTAAAAGATGAAACTTTAGTCGTAAAATTCAAGCTGAAAAAAGAAGATGCTTTTGCCTTGGCATGGACTACAACTCCCTGGACGCTTCCATCAAATCTTGCTCTTACAGTTAATCCTAAATTAAAATATGTTTATATAAAAGATAAAAAAGATGGAAATACTTATCTTTTAGGGAAGGATTTGTTGTCTAAATTTTATAAATTGGATAGTGATTATCAGATAATTAAAGAGATTAGCGGCAAAGAGTTAGAAGGCAAAGAATATGAGCCATTATTCCCTTATTTTAGCAAGACTCCTAATGCATTTAAGATTATTCTGGGAGATTTTGTTACTGCTGAAGATGGAACAGGAATAGTTCATACTGCTCCTGCTTTTGGTGAAGAGGACTATGCGGTATCTAAAAAGTATGGCATACCTATTGTCCAACCTGTTGATGAAAAAGGCAGATTTACAAAAGAAGTAACTGACTTTGCCGGGAGATATATTCATGATACAAATACAGATATACTTATTTTTTTGAAAAAACAGGGAAAAGTTGTTTCTGTTAAAAAAGTTGAACATGAATATCCTTTTTGCTACAGGTGTGATACCAAGCTTATTTACCGCGCAATTCCAGCATGGTTTGTTAATATACAGAAAATAAAGCCCAGACTTCTTGAACTGAATAAAAAAATAAATTGGTATCCTGAATTTTTGAAAGATGGAAGAGTAAAAAATACTATTGAAACTGCTCCTGATTGGAATATTTCCAGGAATAGATATTGGGCGACAGCTATTCCTATCTGGCAGTCAAAAGACGGAGATAAGATTGTTATCGGGAGTGTTGAAGAATTAAAAAAATATGCAAAGAATCTGCCAAAAGACAAGATAGATCTTCATAAAGATTTCTTGGACCCTATCACTCTTGTCAAGGATGGAAAAGAATACAAAAGAATTCCGGAAGTCATGGACTGCTGGTTTGAATCAGGAAGTATGACCTTTGCCCAGTTTCATTATCCTTTTGAAAATAAAAAGTTTTTTGAAGAAAATTTTCCAGCGCAGTTTGTAGCAGAGTATATAGGGCAGGTTAGAGCCTGGTTTTATTATATGATGGTTCTTTCAGCAATTCTTTTTGATGACATACCTTTTGAGAATATTGTAACAACCGGCACAATTCTTGCTGAAGACGGAGAAAAAATGAGTAAAAGCAAGAATAATTTTACAGATCCAATGATTTTAATTGAAAAATACGGCGTAGACGCAATAAGGTTTTATCTCATGTCAAATCCTGTTATGAACGCAGATGATATAAATTTTTCAGATAAAAGTGTAGACGAAATTTATAAAAAAGTTATGGTTCTTCTTTATAATGTAAATAACTTTTATGACCTCTATAAAGATATTCCAAAATCCAAGACAATAAACAGCAAAAACATCATCGATAAATGGATTATTTCACGAATAGAAGAGACAACCAAGAATGTTTCTGAATACTTAAAAAATTATAACACCATCAAATCTTGCGATGAAATAAGAAAATTTGTTGATGAGCTTTCAACATGGTATGTAAGAAGATGCAGAGACAGATTTAATGAAGGCGATTCTTCTGCAAGGGCAGTTTTAGGATATGTTTTAGAAAAACTTTCAAAGATAATCTCTCCAATTATGCCATTTGTTTCAGAGATTATTTATCAGGCAGTTGTTGACAAAAATGATTCGGTTCATCTGCAGGATTGGCCAGAGTTTAATGAAAAATTAATTAATAAAGAAATTAATGAAAAAATGCATCTAACTCGTGAAGTAGTATCTATGGCATTAAAAGAAAGAGATAAGGTTCATATTTCACTTAAACAACCTCTTACTAAACTTGAAATATCGGGAGTTGAATTATCTAAAGAATACCTCGAACTTATCGAAGAAGAAGTTAATGAAAAAAAAGTCGAGATAAAAAAAGAAAAAGAAAGTGAAATTAAGGTCATTCTTGATACTAAATTAACTCCTGAACTTGAAGCAGAAGGTTATGCCAGAGAAATATCAAGAAAAGTCCAAGCGTTAAGAAAAAATGCGGGGCTTGTTAAAGAAGATTTTATCGGACTTGTTATTGTTGCTATTGAAAAGTTTGGAAAAATAATTGAAAAGCAAAAAGAAATGATAAAAGAAAGAACAAACTCCAAAAAAGTTGAGATTAAAATCAACAAACCTGCAGAAAAATACTTTGCAGAAATAGAAGAGAAGATAAAAGACAGTAAAATTATACTACTTTTTAATAAGCTCTAAATCGAGTTTATCGTTGTCAATTAGAGTGACTAAAACATGATCCATCAGCACAGTTTAAGAAAAATTACCGACGATAAAAATAAAAAAGTGTATTTCCAAGGATAAAAACATTTAAATAGTATTGCTCCTTGAATAAATTAATAAAAAAGGGAGTAGATAGACAATAAACCAAATGATAATAAGCGAAGAATTTTTAAGCAGATTGAGAAAAATATTTGATCTTAATCTTTATGAGGTTAAAGTTTGGGCATCACTTCTTTCAAGAGGAGTTTCTACAGCAGGAGAATTAAGCACTATTTCTGATGTTCCCAGGTCAAGAACATATGATATTCTGGAGAGTTTGGAGAAAAAAGGGTTTATTGTTATGAAACTTGGAAAGCCAATAAAATTTGTTGCATTAAAACCGCATGAAGTTATTGAAAGAGTAAAGAAAAATCTTGTTGTTGATGCTCAGGAAAAATCAAAAAGGCTTGATAAATTGAAAAATGAAGATGTTTTGAAAGAACTTACTTCATTATTTTCAGAAGGAGTTAAGTTCGTTGAGCCAACAGATATGTCTGGAAGTCTGAGAGGAAGGCAGAATGTTTACAATCATCTGGATATGTTAATAAGAGAATCAGAAAATACTATCACCATGGTTACAACTGCTGCAGGTTTGAACAGAAAAATGGAGAGTTTGCTTCCTTCACTTGAAAAAGCAAGGAAAAGAGGAGTAAAAATAAGAATTGCTGCACCTATAAATGAGTTTAATCGAAAGATAGCAAAAGAACTTTCAAAAGTTGCTGATGTAAGAAACGCAGACGGATTAAAAGCAAGATTTACTATAATTGATTCAGAAGAGCTTATGTTTATGGTTATGGACGATGATAAGGTTCATCCTAACTATGATGTTGCAATCTGGCTTAATGCAGAGTTCTTTGCTAAAGCATTAGAGCAGTTATTTGAGATTGCCTGGACAAAATTTAGCAAGTTGTGATTCTTTAATTTAGACTTAAACTGAATACTATTATTCTTATTTAATATAACAATTCTAACCCAATAATGCTTTTATACCTTCTTGGAATATTATCTTTATGGGTATAGAAGAAAACATTAAAGAAAGCTTCAAAAAAGTCAAGGAAGAAATTGAAGGTGTAAAAGACGAGCTTGCTTTTGCTATGAAGAGAATAAGCCACATAGAAACAATGCTTACTAATAAAGAGATAAAAGAAATGGCAAAACCTGAAAAAAAGAAGGGAAAGAAGAGATAATAATTTATTAAATATTTTCTTAAGATATAAAAATGGATAAACGAGCAAAAAAACTTGCAGAAATAGTAGTAGATTATTCCTTAAGTATTAATTCTTCTGATGTTTTATTAGTTCGTTCTGAAGATACATTTAGAGAGTTTGCCTGTGAAATTGGTTCCTTAGCGGGTAAAAGGGGAGCTAGCGTTATGTATGATTTTTCTAACCTGGTTGAAATAAGGAAATTAATAGAAGAAAATGATAAAGGAAAGTTTAAATGGGAAGCAAAAAAGACTTGTGATATGGCAGAAATCGCGACTGCGAGTGTTCGTGTTGATCCTCATTCAGATCCAGACTATTTGTTGGATGTTGATACAAATAATATCGCAAATTATAACAGACTAGTAAGAAAACCTATTACTGATAGAATAGTTGGTAATGGAAAAGAGTTTAAAGGATTAAAATGGAATGTTCTTGCTTATCCTTGTGATGGTGATGCAAGAAAAGCTGGAATGATATCAAGAGAGTATTCTGACCTTCTTTTTTCTGCAACAAATGTTGATTGGAAGATTTTAGGGGCAGATATGGAAAAGATAAAATCGGTTTTTGATAAGGCAAAAGATGTACATATAATTGTTCCCGGGAAAACTAATATTCATTTTAGTCTTAGTGGACGAGGGGGAGGCGTATGTGATGGTAAATATAATATGCCGGACGGAGAAGTTTTTTATTGTCCACTTGAAGATTCTGCAAATGGTGAAATTTATTTTCCTTATGAGTCTATAAGAGACGGTCAATTAGTTTCTGGAATAAGATTAGAATACAAAAAAGGAGAGATAGTTGGTTTTTCAGCTAAACAAGGACAGAATTTTTTAGAATCAATGTTGAATTTGAAGGGTGCGAAGAGAATAGGTGAGTTTGGAATAGGTTGTAATTATGGAATAAGCAGGTATGTAAAGAATCTTCTTTTTGATGAAAAACTTGGAGGAACAATACATCTAGCAATAGGAGAATCTTACGCAAGACCTCTTAATGCGGGAGGAGGAAAAAATCAATCAGACATTCATTGGGATTTGGTTTGTGATTTGAGACCAACATCAATTTCAAAGGGTGGAGAGATTTATGTTGATGGTAAATTGGTTCAATCAAATGGTGCATGGATTTGGGATATGGAGAAATATTACAAAAAATAGTTTTATTATTGGATTTTTTATATCGGTCTTGTTTTAATAGGATTAATGTCTAGATATTCTGCAAATTCTCTTAATGAAAGATTCTGAAAACTTTCTCTGGCTTCTTTGAAGCCATACTTCTTGACTTCTCTTACTTCTTTTATTTTTGGCAGCATGTAAACTGCAACAGCGAGTCTTGCTATTCCACCAATTATGAATACTATTAATAATGCAGAGATTCCTAGAATAGGATGAATTATTGATGCGAGAAGTCCTCCGAGAATAGGACCAGCAAATGTTCCAATACCATTTATAACATTAAAATATGAAACACATAAAGCCATTTTTTCCCTTGTTACTGCTTCATATATGAAATTTCCTGCAGCAAGATTAAAACCTGCCCACATCGCACCTGCAAGTACTTCTATAAAAACAACATAAGGAAGAACCCATGAAGGATTGAACTTAAAAATAAAATATGACGCGAAGTAAAGAAAAGGAACAGCTACAATACTGCCCATACATATTTTCATAATTTTAAGATTTCCGTAATTATCTGCGAACTTTCCCCATCCTGACATAAATATGAAGCTTGCCAGAGAAGAGCCTACTATCAGGGTCATATATTGAATATAAGTAAAGCCTAAATCTTTTAAGACATAAACTGCAAAAAATGGTGAACAAATTGTTACAGCAAAAGATACTAGGGAAAAAAATACAACAAACTTGCCGAAATTATTATGGAACATTTTTTTTACGAATTGAATAAAGCTGAAATAGCTTTTTTGTTCTGGCTTAAACTTTGGTTCATACTGCTTTGAGAATAGTATCGAAGATGTTGTTCTTCCAATAAAAGCTATAAAGAAAATAAGAGTAAATCCTAAGAAGACATTTGTTTGTTTAGAATAATCTAGAATAAATCCTGCTATGAGCATGCATACCAGGGCTACTAATCCTGCAATTCTACTTCTGTTGCCAAAATACCTGCCCAAATCTTTTGTCACAGTATCTTTCATCATAGAACTCCAAGCAGGGCCTGCGAAAGAACCGAAGATTATTAAAAGAGTGTAGATTATAACCAGCGAAGATAGTCCAAGTTCTGAGTTAATGTTCTTAAAATAATAAAAGAATCCCAGGGCAACTAAGGGGAGCCACATTAATGCCTGCATAAACACGCCCCAAAAGACAATTTTTCTACGAGAATAACTATTCATCGCTTTTATTGTTAGTAATTGAGATAAACTTCCAAGAAGAGAAGGAAGCGCTGTTAACAGCCCCACATAAGTATTGAGATTCTTTGAATTTTTACCTATTTCTACTGCAAATGGAGTTATATATCTCAAGCCAAATCCATCCATGAAGCTGTATGCGCAGGCTTCTTTCTGGCTTATTCTTCTGGATTTTGCCTTGAGTTCTTCAATTTCTGTCTTTTCAGGACTTTCTATGATTTTTATGTCTTTATTCTGTTGAGAATTAGTTGTTGTGGCCATCTTTTTCCTTGCTTCCTCTGATTTTGTTATTGCTGTTTGGCTTTTAAAGTTTTCTAGAACTATTTTTTAATCATAGATATTCTTTCTATGCCCTATTTCTATAATCATAATAACTAACTTTTCATTTATGATATCAAGAATAACCCTATAATCTCCAACTCTTAATCTATAATAAGGACTTCCGACTAATCTTAAAACAAAATGCTGCGGCCTTATTCTTATCCTTTCCAAAGCAATTCCTATCCTATCTCTTATATCCTGCGGAAGTTTGCTCAGCTGTTTTTTAGCTTTATCAGAAACTATTGTTTCGTACATTTATCTTTAGCTCCTTAATAACATCAGCCCATTTGTGAACTCTTCCTGCTTTTATATCTTCTTCTGCTTCAGCGATATTTTTTTTAGCTTCTTCAGAAAGTTCCATCTTATCTTCAATCATATCCCAGATTATTTCTTCATAACTTTCTTTTTCATTAAATTTGAATTTTTTCAGCCGGGATAATAGTTCTTCACTTACTTGTATTGTTGTTGCCATATCAGTTATATAAATGGCTATAGTTTATAAACCTTTCTAAAATCCTTTCTTCTTCTTCAAATATTTAACAATCTTCTCGCTCATAAACGGCTTTCCGTTTAGGAGAGTATATCTAAAAGGAAGCTCGACGCTCTCAATATCATTGATTTCTATGCTGATATTATCTGTAAACTTTAAATCCCCCAGTTTTTTTCCTTCAATGATATTTTTTACAACAAAAACTGCATTATCCGTAGACATTTGCTCTTTTCCTATGTTAAAAGTGCTTGGATTTTTTATGAACTTTGTTAATTCCTCCTGTGTTCTTTTTTTAGGCGGATAATCCCCCAGTATTCCTCCGAAAAGAAAGTATTCAAAACTCTCTGAGCTTTCTGGAGAGAGAGTTTTATCTGATTCAGGATCGAGAACGCAGATATTATTCAAGGGCATATCTTTTACACTCTGACTAAAGACCTTTCCAAACTTGCTTAATTTTTTTTCATCAGATTTATTTTTTATATTTGTAAACCATAAATTTTCTTTTCCAACTGTTTCCGAGATATGTTCATATTCAATTAAGCACCATTCCCAGAGTTTTGGTTCGAGATGTTCTATTATGAATATTTTTTTCATTTTATTATTTCTCCGACAAGATGATGCACTCCTGCCTCTTTAATTATTACTGAAACATTCTTTCCTAAATTTTCCTTTCCTGTCTTTATGAGGACAATATTATAATTTTCGTCTCTTGCTTCATAAAGATTTTCCGAAATCTTTTTATCTATGAAGGCTTCAACTTCTTTATTGAGAAAGACTTTTTTGTTTTCTTCTGCTGTTCTTCTATGCTCTTTCATTAGTTCTGTTGTTCTTTGTTTTACAATTTTGTTTGGCAGTTCTTTTAATTTTCCTGCTTGTGTTTGTTTATGTTTGGAAAACTTGCTCAAATTTAAGACACTTGGCTTGAATTTTCTTATAAACTCAAGATTTTCATTGTGATCTTCTTGAGTTTCAGTAGGATATCCGACAATAATATCTGTTGCGATGGTTATGCTAGGGATTTCTTTTTGAAATGAGGTTATTATCTTTTCTGCTTCTTCTATCTTGTAAAAACGATTCATGTGTTTTAGTATGCTATTTGAGGCAGATTGAATAGGAATATGAAGAAATTTGTACATTTTTTTGTTTTTGTATATTTCTATGAGTTCTTTAATTATCGGAAGAACATTATTTGGGTTCATCATGCCCAATCTTAGTTTAAAATTATGTTTTAAATTTAAAATATCTCTTAAAAGTTCGGGAAGTCTGCTTTTATCTTTATTTTTGTCTAATCCATATGAAGCACAATCTTGAGATGTTAGCCAGATTTCTTTTGCTCCGTTTTGCAAGTCACTTTCAATGCTTTTGATTATGTTTTCTTTTTCATAACTGAAAAGCTTGCCTTTTGCCAACCTTGTTTTGCAATAACTGCATTCTCCTAAGCAACCTTCGCTTATTTGATGTATGCTTATTAGTTTATTTTGCGGAACTTTCGGAAGATTAAGTTTTTCTTCATCATTTATTTTGATATACTCATTTTGTTGCTTATCATCAAGATTTCTTTCCTGATAGTCTCTTATTATTTTCACAATGTCTTTGAAGTGATGCGTTCCAAGAAAAATTAAATTTCTATTTAATTTTTTTAATGCTTTAATATCTGTTTCAGGCATGCAACCTGTAACAATAATTTTTTTAGATTTTAAGTCCTGAATTCTTCTTTTTATTTTGCTTTCTGTTTTTGATTTTACTACACAAGTGTTAAGAATGATTATATCTGCAAGCTCTTCGTTGTTTGTTATGAGAAAGCCGGCTTGGGAGAGAAGTCCTGCCATGATTTCGCTGTTGTTCTGGTTGGAAGAACAGCCGTATGTTTCTATGAAGATTGTTTTTTGTGGCATGAATTAAACAGAGCAAAGATGGTTTTAAAGATTTAGTTTTAAACTTTCACGAATCCGAAAGCTTTATAAATAGTACGTACTTAATACGTACATGAAGTTTCAGCATAAAGTGTCGAAGGGCAGCAGGTTCAATCAGATATACATCCCTTCAGGAATGCAACAATATTTTCAAGCAGGAGATATAGTCGAAGTAAGGCTTGTTGAGAAGAATAACTTTTTATTTTTCTCTAAAAATCTTAAAGAAATAAGCGAGTTTAAAGAAAAATTGGCTAAAGATATATTTTTTTCTCTTAAGGATTTTAATATAAAACAGGCATTCTTGGTTGGCTCTTTTCTGACAAAGAAAGTGGATTATAATGATATAGACTTGCTCATAGTATCTAATCATGAAAATGAAGAGAAAATTTATAATTTTCTTGCTGAAAAATTTAATTTAAAGTTCCATATACTTGTAATAAAAGAAGAGAACTTTTCTAAACTTCTTGAAATTTGCCCCTTAACTAGAAGCATGCTTTTTTATTATATCTCTAACAAAGAATTTAAAGGTCTGCCTAAAAGAGTTCTGGATAAAAAACACATAAATTTCCTTTTAATGATGCCAAAAGACTTATTGGAAGTAAAAGCAGAAAGCAGAGTGTTTTATGATAGTATTAGACGACTGCTTGCAATAGATTATTTTCTTAGGGCAAAAAATGAAGATACTTGCAAGATTGATGTTGAGATTGAGAAGATTATAGGAAAAGATTTATTTGAAATAATAAGAAGAAATGGGACTATAACTGACAAAGAGTTTTTATTATTAAGAAAAATAATAAAACAAAAACTAAATTCAATTCAGCAGAGACTATGAGCAAAAATTCTTCAACAAATGAGCTGATAAACCTGCTTGTAAAATCTTTGAGGCACAAGATTGGTGGTATTGTTAATTTAAATGAGATTTATGCGCAAAAATATTCTAAAGATGCAGAAGTTTTGTTTAAGGAAGCAGAAAAAGTATGCAGAAAAGAGAACTGTCATAATTATGACAAAGAGAGAATAAAGAACGAATTAAAGGAAAACCTTTTGATTGAATTGAAAAAATGCGATTTTTTGGATAATAGGAAGTTTGATATTATGGATGAAGAGATTGGGTTGGCGTTGAGAGTTTTAGGTTTGGATTAGTTTAGTGTTTATGTTTTATAAATATATGACACACTACCAAAATGTTTATCAAGATGTTTCATCAATTCTAGTCATGGTAAACTTAACTGCTAGATTTATCGAGACAAGTGAAGATAATAGGTTAATAATAGAAGGATCAATAACTAGTGATTTTGCCAGAAAATATCTTTTTATAACTCCGGCTTATACTTTTTTTCCTTCTGATTCTGAATCAAGAAGTAAAGACGATAAAAATGAATTACCTTATATCACATATAGGGTTGAATCAAAACAAGTAGCAGATGGATTAATAAAAAGGATGAATGAAAATTTGGGGAAAGATGGTCATAATATTACATCTCATCCATAACTTCTATGCCCAAAAGATAAAGAGCATTCTTTAGCGTTATCATGAAAGCTTTTATGAGCTTTAACCTGAAATCTTGGCTCTTTTCTCCGATAACTTTGCAAGCATGATAAAACTCGTTGAAAGTTTGAGAAAGTTGGAATGAGTAGCTTGCAATTATTGCAGGATTAAGATTTTTTTCTGCACTTTTCACTACTTCTGGGAATTCTCCTATCTTTTTTATTAATGCTAGTTCTTGCTCTGTTATTTTACCTTTTTCTGTTGTTTTTATTTTTTCTTCCTTTTTACTCGCAGCCAGGCTCATTATACTATTTTTTATTTTTGATGAGTCAAACTGCTCGGCTTTCTTTAATATCGAATTTGCTCTTGCATAAGAGTATTGCAGGTAAGGTCCGCTATCTCCCTCAAAATTTAGGGCCTGCTCCCATGAGAATTCAACATCTTTTATTGGTTCGTTTCTTAGAATAGCATATTTAACTGCCCCAACACCTATTTTTTCTGCATCGCCGTTGGTCTTTCTTTTTTTTATTTCTTCTTTTGCTTTTTCTATTGTTTTTTTCAAGACATCTTCAAGTAGGATTATTTTGCCTTCTCTCGTTGCCATTATTTCTTTTCCAAAGTTAACTGTCCCAAATCCGATGTGCTTACATTTTTTTGAAAAATCATAACCAAACATTTCGAGTATTTTAAAGAGCTGTTGAAAATGCAGATTTTGTCTGAAATCAGTTACATATATCATTTCATCAAATTTGTATTTTTTGTATCTTTCAACTGCTGCGCCTATATCGTAAGTCATATAAGATGCTGTTCCATCGCTTCTAAGAATATATTTTTTAGGAAGCTTTTCAAATTCCATAAAAACCGCTCCTGTTTCTTTATCAATCTGGGCTATACCTTTTTTTTGAGCATTGATTATTATTTCCTTTCCGGCATCAGAAAATTTACTCGGTCCGGTTGTTTCATTGAATTTTACTTTAAGAATATCGTAGATTCTATTAAATGCTATTCCCGAATGTTTTGTTATATCTTGCCATATTTTATGAGTTTTCTTATCCCCTAATTCAAGAAGTTTTATCTTTTCTCTGGCTTTATTTGTCCATTCATTATCTGCATACATTTCAATATCTTCTTCCTGACCTTCCTGAATCTCGGATTTTTCTTTCTCGCAGAATTTAACATATAATTTTAGCATTTCTTTTATTGGATCTTCTTTTAACGCTTTTTTGTCAAGCCACAATTCCCAAGCTACGATTAGTTTTCCTATATGCAAGCCAATATCTCCAAGAAAGTTTATTCCGATAGAATCATATCCCTGATAATGATATATTCTCATCATAGAATCCCCCACTATTGTAGAACGAATATGGCCCACATGCATCGGCTTTCCTATATTTGGACTGGAAAAATCAATTACTACTTTTTTTCCTTTTCCTGTCTTTGATTCGCCATATTTTTCATCTACCTTATCCAGAGTGTCTTCTGCGATGAATGTTCTATCAATAAAGAAATTGATGTATGGTCCTTTTGCCTCTATTTTTGTTATTTCTGCTTTTGGCTTTATTTCTTTTGCAAGATTTTTGGCTATTTCAACAGGATTTTTCTTGAAGACTGCAGCAAGCTTAAAGCATGGAAAAGAAAAATCTCCGAGGTCTTGTGTTGGAGGTATTTCAAGAAGATTTTCTATGTCCTCTTTTTTCATTTTTGTTTGCTTTTCAAGAAGCTTGATAATCACGTCTTTCATGTTATTATCTTTAAAGAGAGGGTATTAATAAAGTTTATTGATTAAGCCAGGATATACTCACCCATAATTTTTTATATATCTGCATACTTACTTTTTTTATGAAAGTTGAAACATACTTAATTAATCATGGATATATAGCCCTTGATAAGTCTTGGGTGATAAGAATGGGAATTCTTGATTTGCTTAATGGATATCTGGATATAAACACTTTTTTAGGAAGTCAGCAAGACTTAGGTGGAGACTTAAGGGCATTGAAAAAAGTTATTGATTCTTGGAACAATCCTTCTCAGCCGATAGACGTTGGAGAATCAGGAACAATCTACAGATTTGTAAGATTTTACACTTGGAAAAATAAAATTAACAGGGAAATAA